>Ga0268279_1000225_pt1 | contig 41922 bp, 41 predicted proteins | sample saktaG_6_FD_190142 | JGI IMG/M metagenome (GOLD analysis project Ga0268279, IMG submission 190142) | Saline water microbial communities from Sakinaw Lake, British Columbia, Canada - sak_2010_1_5_80m | ecosystem: Environmental > Aquatic > Non-marine Saline and Alkaline > Saline ...
TATAGACCGTTCCTGTTATTCCGACCAATCCTTTTCTTATCCCCGCAGTAACGCCCAGATCTTTAACAATTATCTTATGAACATCCTCTATATCTTTAATATCAAGCTTTTTAAACCTTTTTAAATTGCCTAAGATATAATCTAATGCTTTTTTATGATTCAAAATCATTATAGCTTCTTCTCTCTTATGCCCCTTGGCTTCTTTGTTTTCCTTTATTAGAATTTCCGTATCAATAAGAGAGTAGGTATTTCCCTCAATTTTTGATGATTTCCAACTTAGCTCAATGGTTAATCTCTCAAGCTCTTTCTTCAAAATAATTTTAGATAGCTTCTTATAATTTTTCTGATAGTTATTATTCAACTTTTCAAGCTCTTCTATTTCCTTTTTAGAGAAAACATTATTTAAATTATTAAAAACATCAAAATTAAATTTGTTATAAGCAATATCTCTTTTATCTGAATCTTTCTCAAAATATTTATCCACATCCCAGAAAGACAAAAGATTACTTTCTAATAATTCCTTATAGGTTATATTCCTGCCTTCTCCGTTTTTAATAATTAACTTTTCTTTTAATAAAAAATTAAGATCACGAACAATGGTAATCCTTGAAGTTTCTTCGTAGCTATCGTTTATAAAATCATTAATAGTGGAATTATTAGAATCGGGATTATTTTTTATAAATTCCAAAACTTCTAATTGTCTTTTATTCAATTTTTTCTTAATTTTCTTCATATTTTAATTGTATCATTTATATTGCTTAATTGTATCATTTTGAAACAATCAATGCAACTAAAAATGTGCTTCTCTCTGCACATTTAGGGGACGGTTCTCTTTTAATCGGGGTTTTAGGCTTTTTATGAAAATCACTCCTCAAGGAACGACTAAAGAGTTGCGTAGAGGTCCGACCTCTTCCGTCGCAAGCTCCTCCTCGAGGTACGGACCTCATGACGACGATGTGGACCCTGCCGGATTCGAACCGGCGACCTCCTCATTGCAAATGAGGCATTCTAGCCAACTGAACTAAGGGCCCCTATACAAAAACTTTTTTGAAAGTTTTTGTCGGGCTCGGCGTAATTTTTTTCTAAAATTTACGCATAGAGCCATTCCTTTTTATTCTATTTTTAATATTTTGCACTTTAACTTGTTGCCGTTTATATCAACTTCAAACTCTTGCCCAACTGATTTTTCCATTGTTGCTTTACCTAATGGCGACTCATAAGAAAGCTTACCTTTTATTGGATCGGCTTCACCAGAACTGACAATTTCCATCTTTTCTTCTTCGCCATCTATTGAGATTAGAACATTAGATCCAAGTCCTACTTTCCCTGTTTGGTTCTTATCAATAACTCTAGCATTGCTAATTTTTGATTTCAACTCTTGAATCCTTCCTTGCAAAAAAGCTTGCTTGTCTTTGGCATCGTGGTAAGCAGCGTTTTCTTTAAGATCGCCAAAAGACGCCGTGTGCTTTATTAAAGCTGCTATCTCTCTTGTCTTGTCTATCATCAAATAATTCAATTCCTTTTTAAATCTTTCTAAACCTTCTTTGGTAATATCATTCATAGTGGGTGATCGAGGACTCGAACCTCGGGCCTCTCCCTTATCAGAGGAGTGCTCTAACCAGCTGAGCTAATCACCCCTTTATTTAAAAATTCTAACAAAAAAAATTGATCTTGTCAAAACAAAATCAACGAATTCAGATTCGTATGTGCCTATTTGTAGTAGGCTATTCGCATACATTCAATGTCTTAGAGTTGATTTGACCTAATAATCGGTATATGAGATTACCGATCAACATCTTTGAGGTTCAGAAAAGAATTCTCATTTCTTAACCTCAGTCGACAAACTTCAAAAAAATAGGAGATGATCCATCGACAGCTTCCGCTACCGATGCCTTGTTACAACTTCATTCTAGTCACCGACCTTAGCTTAGGCCCTGATAAACAGGGATGTAGGCTACTGCCGACTTCCCTAATGTGATGGGCGGTGAGTACAAGCTTTAGAAACATATTCATCGCTGCATAGCTGATCAGCGATTACTAGCGATTCCGGCTTCATGAGGTCGAGTTTCAGACCTCAATCCGAACTAAGAGACCGTTTGGTGGGATTACCTCCGTCTTACGACTTCGCCCATTGTCAGTCCCATTGTACCACGTGTGCAGCCCAGAGCGTCAAAGGGTCATGCTGATTTGGCGTCGTCCTCGCCTTCCTCCCAGTTATCCCGGGCAGTTCTCTATGACATATAAAACATAGAGCGAGGGTTGCGCATGTTGCCCCATTTAAGGGAGCGTCTCAAGACACATGCTGACGACAACCATGCAACACCTGCCTAGCCGCCTTGTGAGAGGCCTTCCTTTCAGAAAGCTTTCGTCTAGGTGTCAAGCCCTGGTGAGGTTCTTCGCTTATTGTCGAATTAAGCCACATGGTCCACCGCTTGTGTGAAGCCCCGTCTATTCCTTTGAGTTTTAATCTTGCGATCGTACTTCCCAGGCGGGATACTTAATGCGTTAGCTTCGCCACTTGAAGGGTCGACACTTCAAATAGCTAGTATCCATCGTTTACAGCGTGGACTACCGAGGTATCTAATCTCGTTCGCTACCCACGCTTTCGTCCCTCAGCGTCAGGGTCATCCCAGCTGAATGCCTTCGCTTTTGGTGTTCCGGTCGATATCAACGGATTTCACCCCTACACCGACCGTTCCATCAGCCCCTGATGCCCTCTATCCTATCGGTTTCTTCTGCATTCCTAAGGTTGAGCCCTAGTCTTTAACAGAAGACCTGATAAGTCGCCTACGGACGCTTTACGCCCAATAAATCCGGATAACGCTTGAGGCTCACGTATTACCGATGCTTCTGGCACGTGATTAGCAGCCCCTTATTCCTGAGGTACTGTCATCCGAAGATTCCTCCCTCAGAAAAGCTCTTTACATCCCGAAGAACTTCTTCAAGCACGCGGCGTCGCTCGATCAGACTTTCGTCCATTGTCGAATATTCTCGACTGCTGCCTCCCGTAGGAGTAGGGCCCGTGTCGCAGTGCCCTTGTTGGGGATCACACTCTCATGTCCCCTACCCGTCATAGCCTTGGTAAGCCATTACCTTACCAACAAGCTGATAGGTCGCAGACCATTCCCAGAGCAATAAACCCAGCACTACTTTCACTAAAATAGAAAAAGTAGTGCTGGGTAAATCTTTACCCTTGCGGGAACTATCTCGAATTAGCCTAGCTTTCGCTAGGTTATGCGAGACTCTGGGGTATGTATCTACGTGTTACTAACCCGTTCGCCACTCTCTGATAAATCAGAGCGTTCGACTTGCATGCCTTATCCACGCCGCTAGCGTTCATCCTGAGCCAGGATCAAACTCTCAAATAAAATGAGAAGTCTAATTTGGCTACAAACAAAATGTTTATAGGATTAAACTTTCAAAAAAATAAAAAGGTTAAAGCAACTCTAAAAAATTGAATTGCTGTTGTCTATTTAATTATCAAAGATCTGTGAAAACAAAATCAGGAAGAAACTCCCTGAAAGATAATAAGTTTCTACGACTTAATTTTTGTTTTCTTTAAAACATATAATTGTTTCTCTGATTATCATTTTACTCATCCAAGAAACTTTGTCAATGCTCTAATGAGCCTGAAGTCGGATTCGAACCGACGACCTACTGTTTACAAAACAGTTGCTCTGGCCAGCTGAGCTATTCAGGCATTATTTCTTCTTTTTCAGCTTCTTCCAATAATCACTAGAAAACTTTACTTTATTCTCTTTTGATTTCTCTCTAAGATTAGATAATGAAATAGTTACTTTGTTTTCTGTCCTCAATGTCCAAACTCTAATTTGAGAAAGTAGTTTATGAAGTAACCTTTCTTTAGATAATGATTTAATTATCCCCTGCCCTTTTTGTTTAATTTTCTGAATTGAACTCGGCCCTTCTAATTTTAAATTAACAAGGACTGGAATCTTTAAAAAAAGCATAACGCTCACACCGACGAGACCAACAAATAAAATAATAATGAAAGTTATTTCAAACATTAGATTTCGTATCTAATAAATCTTTTTAAAACAATATTCTCTCCTATCTTAGCAACATACTCTTCAATTAGCTCCTTTATTGTTTTAGTGTTATCTTTAACCCATAGCTGAGATAGTAAAGAAACTTCCCTCTTATACTTCCCCAGCTTACCTTCAATAATTTGTTCCATCATACCCTCTTTACCAGAACCTTTCATCTGTTCTTCATAAATCTTCCTTTCTCTATCAAGAAATTCTTCTGGAATATCGTTTTCACTTAGAAACAATGGTTTCATTGCTGTAATATGTAAACAAATCTCGTGAGCTAGCTCTCTGAAATTATCCGACTTAGCAACAAAATCAGTTTCACAACGAATCTCTATCATTGAGCCAACGCTTTTATTATCATGAACATACGTATCAATTATTCCTGACCCTGCTTCTCTTGTTGATTTCTTACCAGCTAGTTGCTTCCCCCACTTTCTTAAAACTTCTTTAGCTTTTTCATTATCACCACCTGACTCTTCAAGAGCCTTTTTACATTCTGATATAGAAACTCCCGTCTGTTGACGAAGCTCCTTAACTTGATCTATTGAAACCATATTTTTACTTTTTGTTTATTATAACACTTTTTACTTTTTCTAAAATATATTCCACAGATGAAATAGCATCGTCATTAGCTGGGATAGGATAATCAACTAAATCAGGATCAACATTAGTATCAGCAATAGCAATAACTGGGATATTTTTCATCTTAGCTTCTTTTACTGCTAAGAAATCTTTCTTCATATCTAGGACAAAAACCACGTCAGGCAAACCACTGATATTCTTGATTCCACCAAATTTTATTTCTAAGTCTTTTAATTTCTTATCTATGTCTAATCTTTCTTTCTTAGTATATTTTTCTAACTCTCCTTTTGCCTTTTGCTCTATTAACTCATTAAAATGATCTATTCTCTTTTTAAGAGTTTTGAAGTTAGTGAAAGTTCCTCCAAGCCATCTTTCGTTAATATATGGCATCTCACATTCTACTGCCATGTTTTTTAATAATTCTTTAACTTGAACTTTGGTTCCAACAAAAAGAATCTTTTTATCTTCAGAAATAAGTTTCTGAATATATTCAAGAGCTGCTTCAAGTTTCTCAGCAGTCTTGTCTAAATCAAAAACGTGAACTGTGTTCTTTACTCCTAGGATGTATTGTTTTGCTTTAGGATGAATACGAGATGTTCTATGACCAAAATGTAAACCCGCTTCATTCATCTTTGAAACATCAATACCAAATTTAAATTGTTTTTTTTCTTCTACCATAGTAGTTCCAATAATAGCATATCTAAATTTAAAATCAAGTTTTATTAAATAAAACCTGCTAATCTATTATTATAGTATATAATTAAAAATTAGACAACAAAAGTATTGACAATATCTTTTAATTTGAGATAATAGAGTAAGTAGTTCTTTGTTGTACAATTATAGCACTATACGTGCTAATCGATAAGATATTATTTTAGATAGTTCCTCTGTGGGGAATCTGGCCATACTATCTGGAATAACTTAGCAGGACAGAATCCATTATATAAGTTATGATCTTATCGAGAACAGCCCTGATGTCGACATCAGGGCTGATTTTATATCACTTCAGGAAGCCAGATAAAGATTGTTAACAATAAGAGAAAGATTGATCTTAAAACAATAGAAGTGTCCCTTTTGTTTCTGATTGTAATCCCAAGAACAGCCAAGATAGCTAAACCAGCATAAAGTACGGTCAAGAGTAATCTTAATAATTTTGGAGCATCATTCATTAAAAACATCTGAAAGAAAGCTACGTCTGTATTAGTCTCTCTAATACTATTTCTATCAAGAGCAGCAATAATTAAGTTTTCTTTATAAAGATCTTCTTCAGGAACTGTCCTAATAACAACTGGTTTTTCTGGTCCAACATTAATATCTTCATTATAGATACTTTGTGGCTTACTAGACTTTTCTACCTGAGCAATAATGATGTCTTTGTAATCATCGCTCATATTAGAAGCTAACTCTAAATTAGCTGTTTTTTCCCTACCAACAAACATTACAACAACTGTTGTTTTCTTACCATCTATTTCACCATCAGCTATACCAATACCAATATCAGTAAAATAACCATTAAGAATATTCTTGGCATGAGATGGAGAGTTAAGCCAAGCATTCATTAATATCAATGGATCACAAGCATTAATAGCTAAGTTCTCCCCAGCTGCTGCATAATCATAATCGACAAGATCTAACCAAGTCCAAGGAGTTTCTCCGTTTGGCCCAATATGATCAAAATAGTTTCTTTCTACCATATCCAAAACTTTCATCTGAGCAGCTTTAGCAAGTTTTTCATTGACTTCTAAGTCCAAAAAGCCATGACTTTCTCTTACTGGATTTATCTCTTTTAGAATAAGCTGTTCTGTTAAATTAGCTAAAAGCTTATTCATTTTAATATTTAAAAATGGTGATAATAGTAAGAAAAGAAAGATTGAAACTATGGCATAGAAAACTAAATATCTTTTACCTAATAAAATCATATGACTAATTCCCCCACTACAACAAGACGATTTTTATCTGAAAAAAGTGGGGTACAAGTTATTAAAGTAACTATTGACTTTTTTGTTTGATTTAAAACTTCTATTGCTTTTGGCTCAACAACATTAGAAGATGTTACGATGTAGGTATATTTCTTTCCTTGCCAGTAAACATAGAAAGAATCACCACTTTTAACTTTATCTAAAAGATAGAATGTTTCTTTATGAGGTGGTTTGTATTTAAATCTATGAGCAGCTAAAGCTGTGTTTCCTTCTGAATCAGGGGTTGATCCACATGGGAGAAGCCAAGCTCCCTTTTCTAAAGCTGAATCATCTTGTCCTAGGACAATTGGTATTTCTACTCCTATACTAGGAATAATTAACCAATCACCTTCTACATCAATAGCTTCCTCTATATCCTTTATTTCTTCAGAATTAACTACTGGTATACTCAAATTATACTTAATAGCAGGAAGAAAAGGATAAGATAATATTACTAAAGCAATAACAATCAATCCGCTAAATACCACGAACTGTATTGCTTTTCTATACTTCTTAGTAAAAATACTAATTAATCCCAAGATACCAATAAAGAAAATTGCCAATCCTCCAAAAATAAACCAAGTGAATGAATTTACTCCAGTATGTGGCAAGGTTCCAACTCTAACTATCGCCGAATCTTTAACTTCATTTAAATAGTTCTCTGCTCTAGTTGTAGCAATATTCTCGTAGCTTCCTGATTCCACGCTTTGAGAAACATAGATTGGGAATGTTTTTGTCCAAACACCGCCATTCTTTTCTAGCAATGGAACTTCCCAGACAACTTTTGAAGAATTACTATCATCAATAAACCCTTCTGGAAGATCATCTTCTACGACGAGATTAACTGCATCAGCATCTCCGTTGTTAGTAACTTTGATTGTATAAAAAACGTATGTCCCAGAATCAACTGAATCTTTATTAACAGTTTTCTCTATCACAAGCTCTGGAAAAGCTTCTTCACCTTTAACAATTATTTCGGGTATAATTTCGGGTATATTTGTAACACCACCTAAAATTGAAGGTGATCCTGGAAACTGACAATTACCACTATCAATAGTTGCTGTTGGGTCATAATTCGTTGCAGCCGGATTTGTACAACCAGTCTTTTCGGTAGGCGGATAAGTACAAGAACCATCATCTACAGTAGCACTTGAATCATAATTTAAAGCACTACTATCCATACATCCAGATATGACTACCGGTGGATAAGTACAAGACCCATCATCTACAGTAGCACTTGAATCATAATTTAAAGCACTACTATCCATACATCCAGATATGACTACCGGTGGATAAGTACAAGACCCATCATCTATGGTAGCACTTGGATTATAGTTCAAAGCACTAGGATCAATACAGCCTGGAACAGAACATGGTGACGACGGACAGTTACAATCTCCAAAACAAACAGTATTACTATCATAATCATAATCGTAATCATAATCATAAATAGCTGACGCGCCTTGAGCCATAAAACCGAAAGACGCAACAACTGTGATTGTTATGATGATATAGTTCAATATTCTTCTGTTCTTCATAATTTTCGACATTTTACAAATAAAAAACCCAAAATCCAACTAACCATTTTAGTTTAAATTGTGAGTTATTTTAATGATCTCCCCTCTCTACAAAAGAACAGTCTATAGAAATAAAGAACTAAAATAAAGAACTAATAAGGGGAATACTTCATCTTATAGCATCTTAATAAAAAGTCAACCCTTCACCTTTAGCTAAAGGTGAAGGGTCAAGTAAAAAAAGAGGTGTGGAATAAATGTCATTCCACACCTTTGTGTCCTCGTTGTTAGAAGTTAGAAGTTAGAAGGTCGGATACGCTGGTGCCAATTGTTCTGGCGTCGGCTGTTCTTTTTGGGGATAAATCTCTCCCCTAGAACCCTTCCAAGCAATTTCTCCTCTCCATATCACTCTTGTAAGATCGACTGGGAAATAAGATCCATTTGAATTATTTAGTCTTACTACTACCGTTTTTGAAACTCGAGCTGTTCTCTCGGCAACCGTCAATGCTCTAAAATTAACAGCGAATGCACCTGGTTTTCCCTCAACTTCTCCAGTGGCTTTTCCTGCAGATCCACTGATCCAACCGGCTTGGCTGAAAAGCGACAAAAGACTGGTTAAACCAAGTTGTGAAGTTAATGCCTTATTACGCAGAGTCATACCGTCAACAATAAATGAATATTCCGACCCAACGTACTTTGCACCTTTCATGCAATTACTGATTACTTTCAGGTCCATTACACCTGTTTTCGTGGCTCTGGCTACGGTTACACTTATACGTTCATGTGTTGGATTATCACCGTAGATATTTTCAGCTATAAACCTCTTGTAATCAGTCAAAGGGGCTATAAATATAGTCTCCTTCTCTTTCAGCTTCTTAACAATCCAGTGATCTACCTTAATGCCACTAGACGATTTGCAGGTGTTTTTGAGCATTTCGTTCGTCCAGATCATTCCCTCCCGACCTTCCCACAAAATTCTTGTGTAATCCTTAGTGTCATTATAGAGGAAGGCATTGACATCTGTTGGAAACTGAACTATAAAGTTCAGAGCTGTTTGACCCCCCATAATTAATCGTCCGTCGTTACCCGACCTGACATTAACTTGATTATCCGCTGTAGCCGTAGCTTCAGCGGTGGCTTCAGCGGTCGCCTCTGTATCATCACAGACAGTGTCGATAGCAACGGCTGGGACAGAAACAATCAAAAACAATACCAACATTAACATCCATTTTTTCATTTTACTTCTCCTTTATAGAAAATTAAAAAGAACACTTCAAAGAGACCATCTCTTTAATAAATGAGAGTACCATTTTAACAAAGGCCTGTCAACCCAGCACCACTTTTCAAAATAAAAAACCACCTAAAGAAATTTTTGCTATAGTTAAAAAAATCTTTAAAAGTGGTGCTGGGTCAACCTTTATTCTGAATTTTCTTCAAAAGCCTTAATAATCTTGCCTAGCTTCCCTCCCATTATTTCTTCTATATTATGCCAAGACTTCTTTATCCTGTGATCGGTAACTCTATCTTGGGGAAAGTTATAGGTTCTAATCTTTTCTGATCTTTTCCCCCATTTTACTTGAGATTTTCTTTCTCCACCAAGTTTAGCCATATTCTCTTCTTGTTTCTTCTCTAAAAGACGAGCAGATAAAATAGCTAAAGCATTTTCTTTATTGGCTAATTGATTTCTTTCTGTTTGCGAACTAACTACCATACCCGTCGGCAAATGCGTTATTCTGACCGCTGTCTCTCTTTTGTTGACATTCTGACCTCCAGGACCTGACGACCTAAAATGATCTATTTTAAGCTCATCTGGTTTAATTTTAATCTCTGCTTGTTTTGGTATCGGTAAAACTGCGATTGTTGCTGTTGATGTATGAATTCTTCCTGACTTTTCTGTCTCAGGTATTCTTTGAACTCTGTGGACTCCAGCTTCATACTTCATTGAATTAAAAACATCTCCTTTTAGTTCAAAGATAATTTCTTTAATACCACCAATACCAATAGCATGGGAGTCTAACACTTTTTCTTTCCAGCCTTGAGTCTCAGCAAACCGAGAATACATATTATATAGATTAGTAGCGAATAAAGCCGCTTCGTCTCCACCTGTTCCTGCCCTAATCTCTATAATAGCTGACATTGACTTCTTAATATCTGTCCCCTCTTTTAATATTTCTTCTAATTCTTTTTCTAATTCTTCTTTATTCTCTTGTAATTGAACAGATTCTGTTTCGGCCAAAGAACCAAGTTCTTCATCTTCAGGAGAATTAAGAATAGCTTTATTCTCTAATATCCTTTTATCAATTTCTTCTATTTCTTTACTCTTATCTATTATCTTATCTAATTCTTTCTTTCTCTTTGATAGTTCTTCAAACTTTTCCCAATCCGAAACCAACTCAGGATCACTGAGTTGGCTTAAAAGTTCATCGTATTCCTTTTTAATCTTCTCTAAAGAAATCATTTCTTCTTTGGAGTTTCCTTCTTAGCTTTTTTCTTCTTTGAAGGTTGCTTCTTAGCTAATCTCTTTTTAAACTTCTCTACCCTACCTAAAGTATCAACTATCTTTTCTTTCCCAGTATAAAAAGGATGACATTCAGAACAAATCTCAACTTCTATGTGTTCTTTAGCAGCACCAATAGTAAAACTCTTACCACAAGCACAACTTACTTGAGCCTTATTATAGTATTTAGGATGAATATTTTTTTTCATAATTTTGGGTGCCTGCCCCGTTAATTTTATTTCATAAAATTTTTCGGAGTATATCTTTCTTTGCCATATTTATCTATCTTACACTAAAGCATAAAAAAAATCAAGAAAAGACCTGACAAATTCTGTCAGTTTGCTATAATACCGACATAATCAACTGGACACAATATAATTGATAAAATATTTTTTTGGAACTGGCAAATTTCAAAAAGAGTGTTGGCATTCTAGATAATCCAACGTTATCAATTATACGCCAATTTTGTGATCGCGTAGTGATGTGCAAGATCACAAAAATGTCACCCTTCGGGCTATTCATCGGCTTAGGCTTAAGAAAATAGTGGGCAAGGGAAAAAAGGGAGATATAGTTCTTTGTAAATGAAACTTTTTTTAAGGTGGTCGCAGGGTTTTACTCTGCGACCTTTTTATCTAATCTTGGCGAGTAATAGCGAGTAAAGCCGAGCTTTACTCAAACAAAGTAAGTAAAAGTGAGTAAAGCTCGAAGTGAGTAAAGCTCGGCTTTACTCATCTTTAAGCTTTTGTGGTATAATCAAGTTATGAGAAAAGAAAAAAATGTTCGAGGTGAATATTATCATGTTATTAATAGAGGAAATAATAAACAAACCATTTTTAAAGACGAAAGAGATTTAGCCAGATTTTTATTTTTGATACTTTACTTCCAATCTCCTGTGGGTCTGTGTAATATTTCTCGGCAAGTAGCTTATTTTTTGAAAAATGATGAATTTAATGTTTCGAAGATTGCAACAAAAGAAATCACAGAGAACAGAAACGTTGAACTGATCGCTTTTGTATTAATGCCAAATCATTTTCACTTAATTCTTAAAGAGCATAAAGAAAATGGCATCTCTAATTACATGCAAAGGATATTGACTAGCCATAGTAAGTACTTTAATGCTAAGAATAAAACAACTGGGCATCTTTTTCAGGGTCCATTTAAAATAATTCTTATCAAAGACGACCCACAACTTTTATACTTATCCGCTTATGCCCATAATAACGCAAGAGAATTAAAAAGATGGAACGGAAGAGAACATCTGTTTCCGTGGTCAAGCTATCAAGATTATGTAGGAGAAAATCGTTGGGGAGAATTGTTAAAACCGGATATTATTCTTGATCAATTCCCAAATAAAGAAAAATATAAATCATTCGTTCAAAAAAGCGGAGCAAAAGAGATAAGCAAAAAGTGAGTAAAGCTCGGCTTTGCTCATCATTGCTCATCATAGAAAGACTTGACAAATTCTGTCAGTTTGCTATAATGACGCTATAGTTAAATTGCTCTTTTTTTAAGGAGACCATTGCTTGGCCAAACTAGAGTCTGGCAAGCTCAGCCTCTGTATCTGTAATACAGAAACGCCAATTGGCCATACACGCAAAAACCCAGACTTTCATGTCTGGGTTTTATATTACTTAATTTTAGCAATATCTGATTCGTAACGTTTCGTTATAGACATAATTGGATTACCATAATCTCTCTCATAAACCTTCTTATAGCTAGAACTAGCCCAACCCGGTCCAGCAAAGTAACTCAAGGCTGCATTAAACTCTCCATTGTATGTCTGACTCTTTGCTCCATAATCAGCTAAGTAAACTCCAGCCGCTAAAAAGGCATCATTAATATTCCAAGGATCAGCTGGCCTACCAGTAATTTCTTTTAATCTATCTCTATAACCCATCCATGTCTTAGGTATAAATTGAGCTGGACCCATTGCTCCTCCCCAACCATAACTCATTGGACAAGAGACTGGAGTTGCATAGGGATCTCTGCCTAATTCTTTAGTAATGATTAAAAACGGATCTACATCTCTTGTTGGCTTCATTACTCTAGAGATATTGGCTCCACTCTTAATAATAATACCCGCTCCTGTCTTAGAATTACTTAAATAACATTGACCAACATTCTTACCCATATTTGATTCTTGAGTTAAAACAGCTAAAAGGAAAGCTGGTCTTACTCCTGTCATCTTCTCAACATACCTTGCTATTTCATAAGCCTCTCCAAAAGTAGGAGCTTTAGAAACACCAATCAATTCAAAGATTCTAGCTCTAATTTCCGATGCTTTCTGATCTACTGCTTCTTTTTCTTCTAGATATTTCTGGTATTCCTTTTCAGTCATTTCTAGATAGTACTCTTGCTCCTGTTTTGTTTGAGAGTTCTGTTGCTTCTGAGTAGTCTGAATCTTTACCATATATTCTAAATCTTCCTTCTCTTCACCAAGATAAACTTTCTGATCTTCTAGATTTATCCTTAAAGACTTGATGTTTTGTAATAATTCTCTATTTTTAGTATTTAAAGATTCTAAGGCTACTAAATTATTAAAAAAACCAGAGATAGATTCATCGGCTAATAATATCTCAACAACTGGCTTCTGATCTTCTTCATAAATAGATCTTAATATCTTAGCTAGTTTCTTTTCTGAATTTTCAATAGTTAAGACAGTATTGCCAATAGACTCTGTTGTATCTTCTATCTGAAAACCTAGATCTTTAATTATTAAATTACTTTGACTAATTTGATAATTAAGATTTTTGATTTTTTTATTCAAACTATATATTTTATTCGTCAGCGTATTCTTCTCCGCTTCTGTCTTATTTATATCTTCTCCAATCTTAGCACTCTGTTCGCTGTAATAAGCTTCGCATTTTTCTAAAAGTTTGCGACATTCAGTCGCCTCTAAAACGTTACATTGACTTTCTATCGTGTTTAAATTACAAATTGACTCTAAATCTTCGGCAAAAGAAAAGCTCGGTAAAAACAAAGCCGAGCTAATCAATAGTATAATAAGTTTTCTACTCATTCTTTTCTTCTTTAGAAATCTCCTCTTCAGAAGATTCTTCCTTAGATTCTTCTTCCTTCTCTTCTTTAGGAACATCCTCACCAACTGGTTCTGCCAGTTCTTCTTCAACGTTTTCTGCTGGTGTAACGAAAACAACAATCTGATCTGGTTCTTTCTGAATAGTTACGTTCTCATTAACTTCAAGATCTTTTATCAAGATCTCATCTTCAAATGTTTTTAATTTATCTATATTTACTCTAATCTCATGGGGAAGATTTTGAGGCAAGGCTTTAACGGCAACCTCTTGTATCTCCCTCATTAATGTTCCTCCCAACTCCTTAACAGCAGCTGCTTCTCCTTCAAAGATGATTGGAACAGTCGCCTCAACTTCTTTTGTTAATATTGGTTGATAAAAATCAACGTGATTTATTTCTCCACTTAAAGGGTCTGTTTTTACCTCGTGAACAAGAACTAAAAACTCTTTATCGCTTACTTTTAAAGAAAGTAATGTGTTATGACCAAGCTCTTTATAGTTTTTAGTAAACTTTTTTAAGTCTAATTGCACGTTTAAATTATCAATTTCTGGCCCATACAAAACAGCAGGCAAGATTCCCTGTTCTCTTAGTTTATTAACCTTTTTCCCAAGCTCTTTCCTCTTTTCTGCTTTAATACTTATCATACCCTGTAGAAGAATTTCAATTGAATTACTTTTTATTCCTCTTGAAACTCTTATTAATTTTATCTTTAATTTTTTATTATGTTATTTAATCCCCGTATTCTTTACCCGCCATGGGCGGGTTATTGAAATTTCTCTACGGGGCATATATTTATTTTATCACTTTAATACATTGAACTGGACAAGCATCAGCTGCTTCTTGATTACAACCAATTTTGTCTATTTCTAATTCAAAATTAGAACCGATCTTCTTAGAACCAATAATTTTTACCTTACCATTATCTAATACTTCCCAATACTTAGGACAGATTGCAACACACGAACCACAACCAATACATTTTTCGTGTTCTTGAATAATTTTCATATTTACTAATTATTTTACTAAAAATTCGTTGGAATAAAATCTTTCATTTTCATTGAATGCTTCTTCCAAATTACATCCAATACAAGCTGGGAGAGCAATTCTATGAATTCCTTCTTTTACTAATGGTATTTCTAATTCAAATGCCTTAACATCTTTTCGATCAACACACTTCTCAATCCTGTCTTCTTCAGAACACTCACTATATCTATAGTTATTCCAAGCGCCTTCTTTTTTCTCAAAGTAATAAGGGTAACAAGAAGAAAAACAAATCTTCTTTCCAGAATTATTCTCAATCTTTATCTTTAAGTTATCACCTATTGAATAAGCACCGTTATCAGTAATAACACTGATACTGTTTGCTTCTTTAGGAACTAGGATCGAAAGAATAATTATAACGATTAAAATAATTACCCCGGCTACTATTATTAAAAAGTCTTCTTTATTCATCTTTTTATACTTCCGAATAATTTAATCTTTTCTTCGACCTTTTTTTGAATAGCTTCCTGAACAAAAGGCATTATCTTATAAGGTTTTATCTCTCCTCCTTTTAGAGCTTTCTTTAACCCTTCCTTCCAAGCAATCCTTAACTCAGTATTAACATTAATCTTTACAACGCCAAGCTTGATAGCTTTTTTGATTTGATCACCAGAGATACCAGACCCACCATGCAAAACAATAAAAGCTTTTACTTTGCAAATATCTTTTAATCTAGACAAATCTAGCTTAACTTTTTTAATCCCATGAACATTGCCTATAGCTACTGCTAAACTATCGACTCCTGTTTCTTTAACAAATCTTTTTGCTTCTATTAAAGAAGTTAATCCTTTCCCACCAATGGCATCTAGCTCTCCTTCCACTAAAACTCCTCTCTTGTGAGCATACTGTACTATAGTTTTAGCATATTCTGTATTTTTTTCAAGAGGCAAGCTAGATCCATCAAAATGAACAGCTGAAAAACCGTAATCAACACATTTCTTGATTAGCTTTAAATCACTGCCATGATCTAGATTTAAGAAAACTTTAAGCCCATATTTATTCTTAGAAATTTCCACTAAAGCGATAACTTCTTCTAATCCTAAATATTTAAGTTCTCCTTGAGAAGTGCCTAAAATAACAGGGGCTTTTAACTTTTTTGCCGCATCCAAAATAGCTCTTAGTTGAACAAGGGTTGAAAAATTAAATTGCCCAATAGCATATTTTCCCTTTTGAGCTTTTTTTAAAGCTTTTTTCATAGTTTAATTTTCTCTACTTTTATCTTTTTATATTTATCGCCTTTTTTTAATAAACCGTTTTTAGCACCAGCTTTCTGCAAACAAGAGTTGGCGTTAGCCATTCCTAGTTGAATAGCCTCTTCAATATTATTATACCTTATTAATCCAGAAATGAAACCCGATCCAAAAGAATCTCCAGCTCCAGTTCTATCAATTACTTTTATTTTAGATGATTTAGCTTTATATAGATAAGTTCCATCAGAAACAACTACCCCATTTGGTCCTTTTGTCATTATAGCAATACCAGGACACATTTGATCAATCTCTTTAAAAATTAATGATTCTTTAGCAAAAGGAATTTTAGTTAACATTGAAGCCTCTTCTTGATTTAAAATTAAAACATCTACCTTTTCGACTATATCTTCTATATTATCCAATTCTAATTGACTGTTACCAGGATTAAAAGCAACCTTAATATCATTTACTTTAGCAAAATCAATTATGTCTTTAGTAGTCTCAGCTAATTTACCAGATAAGGGAGCTAAATAAAACCATTCGGCATCTAACTTATCCCAAGGAATATCTTTTTTATTAATTGTTTCTGATGCTCCTCTATAGACTAATATTGTTCTATCACTGTCAGAACCCATATTCAAAACAATTGAATGATTTGTTGATTCTGATCTTTTAATAACTAGGCTACAATCAACGCCACTATTATACAGTCTCTCTATCACCTCTTTACCAGCAATATCATCTCCAACACCACCAAAAAAAGCTGTTTTAAGTCCTTGGTTATTAAAAGATGTGGCTGTATTTGTTCCTCCTCCACCAGAAGCAAAACTTATTCCGCCAATATCAAACTTAGACCCTAAATTAAAACAAGTTCCTTTCATCGAAATAAACTTTTTACTTCTTAAAACCTGCCAACCCTTTTTTGGTGATTCTAAAAAAATATCCCAAGTGATTGATCCAAAAGTGATTATATCATACATATCTATTTTTTCGACAAGTTAACTATTGTTTTTATTATTGTATCTGGGTTTAAAGACATGCTCTCTATGCCTTTCTTTTGTAAAAACTCTGCAAACTCTGGAATATCTGATGGAGCTTGACCACAAATACCAATATACTTGTTTTTCTTCTGACAGGCACTGATAACTTTGCTAATCATCTTAATGATGGTCGGATCCATTTCATTTGTTAGATGAGCAATACGAGCATTGTCTCTATCGATTCCTAAAGATAATTGAGTTAAGTCATTACTACCAATAGACATACCATCAAATATTTCTAAGAATTCTTCTACTAAAATAACATTAGATGGAATCTCACACATAACATAAACTTTGATATCATCTAGGCCAAACTTCTTGATTAGTCCTCTTACTTCTTTCCCCTCTTCAATGGTTCGACAAAAAGGAACCATAACGACAACATTATCAAGACCAAAGATCTCTCTTACTCTTTTAATGGCCTTACACTCCATCTGAAATGCTGGTTGGAAGACCTTATCTATGTATCTCGAAGCACCTCTGAATCCTATCATTGGGTTTGCTTCTTCTTCTTCATAAATCTCTCCGCCAATCAAATTTCTATATTCATTAGTCTTAAAGTCAGAAAACCTAACAATGACCTCATTTGGATAAAAAGCAGCCGCTATTTGAGCAATCCCCTCTGCTAATTCTTTGACAAAATATTCCTTCTTATCTTTATGCTCTATAGTAATCTCGCTTATCTTTTTCTTTAACTTCTTATCTTTTAAATCTTTGAAGTTATACAACGCTAAAGGATGAACCTTTATCTTTTCAGCTATAATAAATTCTTCTCTAGCTAAACCGACTCCACTCACTGGTAAAAATGATGACTTAAAAGCTGTTTCTGGAGCCCCTATATTCAACATTATCTTGGTCTTTAGCTTTGGTATCTTCTTTAGATTGTATTCCTTAACTTCAAAAGGAATTTCCCCATTAAATATTCTGCCCTTCATTCCTTGAGTACAATCAACTGTAACTGTCATTCCATTCTTTAATATTTTAGTCGCATATCTAGTACCAACAATAGCTGGGACACCTAATTCTCGAGAAACAATTGCAGCGTGAGCTGTTTTCCCACCCTCATCAGTAACAATTGCTGAAGCGAGACGCATAATTGGAACCCAATCAGGATCAGTCATTTTAGTTACCAAAACGTCTCCTTCTTTGAACTGATTAATCTTAGAAACGTCTGAAATAACTCTTACCTTTCCTGCTCCTATCTTATCCCCAACAGCAATACCTGTTAAGATAGGATCCTCCTTGCTTTTAACATTATATTCCTGATAAACTTTCCCTTTATTAGAGTTGTAAATTGTTTCTGGTCTAGCTTGAACAATAAATAATTCCCCTGTCTTGCCATCTTTAGCCCACTCAATATCTTGATGCTTTCCATAATGTTTCTCAATCTTACAGGCCCACTTAGCTAAGATTATTATCTCTTTATCGGTTAAGGAAAATCTTAATTGATCTTTATCTTTTACTTTAACTTCTTTTAATCCTCCTTCCTTAGCATAGATATATTTCTTGGTCTTTCTACCCAAATTCTTAACAATAATTGATTCAAACCCTTTTTCAAGAGTTGGTTTGAAAACATAAAACTCATCAGGAGTTATAAGGCCCTTAACAATCATTTCTCCTACTCCCCAGATAGAACTCACCGAGACAACCTTTTCAAAACCTGTTTCTGTGTCTAGGGTAAACATTATACCAGAAGACGCTAGATCACTTCTAATCATTTTTTGAACTCCAACAGAAAGAGCTATTCTTAAATGATCAAAACCTTTTTCTTCACGATAAGCAATAGCTCTATTGGTGAACAAAGAAGCGATACAACCCTTAATCGCCTTAAATAATTGTTCTTCTCCGCTAATATTTAAAAAGGTTTCCATTTGGCCAGCAAAACTAGCTGTAGCTAAATCTTCTGCAGTAGCTGATGACCTAACAGCAACACTAAGATTGTTCTGATTATACTTGCGAGAAAGTTTGATATATGATTTTTTAATTTTCCTTTTAAGATCTTTTGGTATTTCAGCATTTAATATTAATCCCCTAACCTTTCTTCCTGTTTCTATTAGATTGTCAATATTTTTGGCATCAAACTTAGAAAATATTTCTTCAATTTCTTTATCAATTTTGTTTTCTTTTAAAAAATGCCAGAAAGCCCTTGAAGTCAAAGCAAAACCATCTGGTAGGTTTACTCCTTGCTTAGTTAACTCACTGAACATCTCTCCTAGAGAAGCGTTTTTACCACCGACCAAAGCACCATCTTTAGAATTAATTTGTTTATACCAAAGTATATATTTAAGTTTTTTTATCATAAATTAATTACTTTTATTTATTAAAGAATCCATAGCTTGAACTGCTTTTGCAACATCATTATAATTAGGTATTTTATTATTCTCTAAAATATCAATGCCGGGCTTCGTTAACTTTCCTCCCAGAAAAGAACAGACTATTGGCTTATCTAGCCATTTTTTTGATGCTCTTATAATAATTTTAGCATTTTTCTCAACTTCAGTCATTATTTGTAAGGTCTGAATTATTATTAATCCATGAACATCTTTTCTTCCTAACAAATCCTCTATTCCACTTTGATATTGATCTGATAAAGCATTGCCTAGAATATCTACTGGAGGCAATGCTACTTTAACACCTAATTTTTCACAGTAATCAATGGCTAAAACGCCACAACCTCCTCCATTAGTTAGAATAGCTATCTTATTTTTACATTTAGGTTGCCAAGCTAATGCCTTTGCCTTGTCAAAAAGCTCTTCAACTGTTTCAACTTCTATTACCCCTGATTGTTTTAAGGCGGTTTTAAAAACATCATAATCCCCAGCCAAAGAAGCTGTATGACTAAAAATTGCTTTTTTGCCAAAATCTGTTTTGCCAGCCTTAATCGCTATTATTGGCTTTGATATTCTTTTAGCTATTTTTATAAAATCTCTTCCATTTTTTAATCCTTCTATATAGAGACAAATAACTTTTGTTTCCTTGTCTTTTTCTAACCATTCTAAATAATCATTAATAGAAAGATCCGCTTGGTTTCCACAAGATATTAAGGTAGAGAACCCGTATTTATCAAAAGAAGACTTATCAATAATAGAATCTATCAAAGCTCCTGACTGAGAGATAAAAGCTATTTTTCCTTTCTTCGGAGTGCACGGAGCAAAAGAAGCATTTAATGAAACAGATGGTCTTAAAATACCTAAACAATTTGGACCGATTAGGGGAATCTTTGCCTTCTGAACCATAGTCTTAACTTCTTCTTGCAAAAGTCCTCCTTGCTTATCTTTCTCTGAAAATCCTGAAGATACAATTATGATCCCACCAACTTTTTTCTGACAACATTGTTCTATTACTTGAGGAACTATCTTAGCTGGAACAGCTACAATAACTAAATCAATTCTCTCTTTTATGTTTAAAATAGATGAGAAACACTTCAAACCAAAGACCTTCTTCCTATTCGGATTAACAGGGAAAATCTTTCTTTTAGAAGACAAGATATTCTTCATTAAACCAGCACCAACTGAACCAAGATCTGACTTAGCACCAATTACAACTATTGTTTTAGGGTTAAAAATCTTATTCATTTTCCATCAAGAAACGTGCATCAACAATTAAAACCTGTTTCTCGTTTATTATTACTGGATTAAAGTCCACCTCTTTTAATCCTTCTTTCAAGGAAAGATCAGAAAGAGAAACTATTATTTCTATTAATTTGTCTAATTTGAGTCCGCTCAAAAGACCATATGCTTTTGTTTCTTTTATCATTTCTAGAGCTTCTTTTTTATCAACCGGAGCTATTCTTAAACTCACGTCTTTCAAAACTTCTACAAAGATTCCACCTAAACCAAATAAAATAACTGGGCCAAATTGTGGATCGTTCTTCATACCGACTATAAGCTCTTTGCCAAAAACCATTTCTTGAATCAAAACTCCGTCTTTCTCAACTTTCGATAAATCATTCCAAGCTTTAATTAATTCTTTCTCGTTTTTAATATTCACTACCACTCCCCCTTTTTTTGACTTATGAACACCCTTAAGAGAGAATACTTTTAAAACTACTGGATAATTTATTCCAGTCTTAATAACTTCTTCTTGAGAGTTAACTAATCTACTTTTACAAAAAGGGATTTTGTAATCTAACAAAATCTTTCTTATTTCTTGAAAGCTTAAAAGTTTCATATTTATTTATTATACCTCTTTTAAAAGAATACTAAAATGTTAATAACCTAAATTGTTGACAAATCATTGATAAAAAGCTAGAATGGATGTTGTTCTTTATAACTATTTTAGGATTTTTTATGGAAAAGGAATTTATGGAAAGAAGTGAAATCAAGGTTATCTGTCATGTCTGCAATCAAGAAGTAGCGGGAAAAGGAGTATTCACCCATAGCGGAGATGAGAGGTTAGCTCACACAGAGAAGCATGAACATAAAGGAAAGATCTGTGAAGGAACAGGTCATATGAATCCTATGGTTTAAAGAAAAAGGACGGGTCAAAAGATCCGTCTCTTTTTATTTGTAATAATCCTAGCTTATTACAAAAGCTTAGATATATAATCAGCAAATTGAGCTAACCGACAAGAATAACCATATTCATTGTCATACCAAGCAAGAACTTTAATCAAATTATCATTAACATCAGTTAGGCCCAAATCAAGGATTGACGAATAACTTTCTCCAATATAGTCACTGGAAACTAATTGATCACTTTCTGTTTTAAAGATTCCGTCAAAATTCTTCTCTGCATTTTTAAAAGCCTCGTTAACGTCTTCCTTATTAGTTGATTTTCCAACCTCAACAACTAGGTCAACTATTGAAACTGTTGACGTTGGAACTCTTATGGCTATACCATTTAGCTTCCCTTTTATTTCTGGAATAATCTTTCCGATTGCTTTTGTTGCCCCTGTTGTTGTCGGAATCATATTTAAACCAGCGGCTCTAGTTCTTCTCAAGTCTTTATGAGGTGAATCCAATATGTTTTGATCATTGGTGTAGCTATGAATAGTCGTCATAAATCCTTTTTTAATACCAAAAGTATCATTCAATACCTTGACTAAAGGAGCTAGACAATTGGTCGTACAAGAACCCATATCAATAATAGTGTCTTTTTTAACATCAAAGTCTTTTTCATTAATACCTAAAACAAAACTAGGAATATCATCTGATTTAGCTGGAGCAGAGATAATAACATTTTTAGCACCAGCCTTAAGATGCTTTTCAGCTTCTTCTTTATCTCTAAAATAACCAGTACACTCTAGAACAATATCCACTCCTAATTTAGCCCAAGGAAGATTCTCTGGATCTTTTTCGGCAAAAACTGGGATCTTTTTACCATCTACTGTAATACTATTCTCATCAGCTGAAACCTTTTTGTTATATCTTCTATAAACAGAATCATATTTTAAAAGATGAGCTAGTGTTTCATTATCAGTTAAGTCATTGATAGCAACAACTTCTAGGTTAGGATATTCTTCTAATATCCTTCTAAATACTGGGCGACCAATACGACCAAACCCATTAATAGCTATTTTAGTCATATTATTCTATATTTAATAACTTATCAATTTTTGCTCTGTCAAAACCAACAATAACATCTTCATCAATCGTGATAACAGGAACGCCCATTTGACCAGACTTCTTAACCATTTCATCTAATCCAGCTTTATCTTCAGAAACATCAATTGCTTCAAATTCAATATTATTATCTTTTAAGTATTCTTTTAAAGTAACGCAGTACGGACAGGTAGGAGTTGAAAAAACTTTTACTTTTGCCATAGAATTATATGCTATTAATTAACTCTTGAACCTGACTGCAGACCTCAGCCGGTTGATTATTTGTTATTTTACAAACGAGAGCTTGTAAAACTTTGGTGTTTTCTTCTTCGCCTAAGGTTTCTCCTGACCCGACTCTAAGATATCTGCCACCTATGATTGTAGCTGGGATATATCCACCATCACTATACTTGGCAAAAACCTCTCCATCAGCATCATTATCCATATTATTATGAAATGAGATATAGTCCTTAAACTGTTCAGCAACTTTTTCTATTATCGGATGTTCCCACTTACAATGAGGGCAAGTTTCAGATCCAAAAAAGTAAATAACTGGCTTTTCATTTTCCATAATAATTTCATCTGTCGTAACAGTGAAGTTGCCAATTGCTGTTCCTGCTTCTTCCATCTTTTCAGTTAGTTCTGCTAGATCAATCACTTGAGGAAATATTAGCTGACCATCTTTGGTGATAATCCATTCTATCTCTTCTCCTTCAACATTAAACTTAACTTTATATATTCCGTTCTCTTCTAAGGTATTTACCAGTGAAGCTGTCATTCCTCCTTGCAAAGCTTTCTCATTAACAAAACTCATAAGCTTTTCTGATGCTTGTTCTAAAGACAAATAACCGTTAGAAGACTCTGAATAGTTAGTATAAATAACTACTCCAGCTACTAATGCTCCGGCTATAATAATCGCTATTGGTATAAATAATTTGTTATTCATTTAATTTTCGTTATTTTATTATATCTAAATCTTATCAAAGAACTTCTTCTTTGGCAAGCCTGATTTACTAATATTATACTCCAATAAAGAACCATAACCAATTTCAACATTAGCGATGCCTTTATTAGAAATATTTTCAACGTATTTGACTAAGGCTCTTAAGGAATTATGACTGGCAATAACTAGAATATTCTTACCAGATTTTAAATCTTTTTCAATATAGTTTTTATAGAAAGGAGCTACCCTTTTAAATGTTTGCTTTAGATTTTCTCCCTTTGGTGGCTTGCTATTGAATCCCCTTCTCCATAAATGAACTTTTTCTTTACCATACTTTTCCATAGCTTCTTTTTTATTATCACCTTGTAATTTACCGTAATATCTTTCATTAAGCTTTTCTGTGATATAGACAGGGATGTAATCTTTATTCAAATCTTTAAAGTTACCCCACTTCTTCATCTTCCCTTTATCTAAATGAATAAATATTGGGTATTTTCCATTATATTCTAATACCCCTGCAACACTGCTTTGATTTCTAAATAAAGGTGATGAATAAATACTATTTATTTTATTCTTGAATATCTTTTTAGAAACAGTCTTAATCTTATTATCTTGTCCGCCTAACAATGGAACATCAACCCAACCAGTAAATCTGTTCTCTTCATTCCATTGAGATTTAAAATGTCTTAATAAAAATAGTTTAGCCATTAGAGAATTTCTAGTTTAGAGATTTTTTCGAGACTTTCGTCAGATAATATATTATGATCTTTGAGAGATTTAACCAATATTGCGAAAAATTCTTTTTGTTTTCTTTCTTGATAATTCCTAATTTCGTTTTCTTGAATAAGCTTATCTACTTGATTAATAAGATAATCTATACTGTTATCGATTTTGTCTAATCTGTTATTAAAATCTTTTTTTTCAACAAGTTTGTCTAATCTACTTTTTAGTGCAGGCAAAAAAACCTCTTGATTGTATTTAATCAATTGCTCTAAAGTTAATGCTTTTTGAGTTTCGTTCTCCATACATTAATTATAGTCTTACAAAAATTAGTGTCAAATACCTAGTTCTTCTTCTATTTTTAATAATCTGTTGTACTTCGCCAACCTCTCACCTCTTGCAGGAGCTCCTGATTTAATATAGTTAGATTGAACACCAACTGCTAGGTCGGCTATAAAATCATCTAATGTTTCTCCAGATCTATGAGAGACTACTATTTTCCATTTATAGAGTTTAGCTAATTGAATAGCTTGTAATGTTTCAGTTACTGTTCCTATTTGATTTGGTTTAATAATAACTCCGTTACAAGCACTTTTAACATAGGCCAATCTTATCCTGTTTATGTTAGTTGTTAATAAATCATCACCAATAATATTAACTTTTAATCTTTCGGTAATCTTTTCGAATGATTCCCAATCTTCTTCGTCAAAAGGATCTTCAATAAACTCAATTGGATACTTTTTTACAATCTTTTCATAATATTCTAAAAGCTTATCACCTGTTAAGAATTTACCATCAAAGTTATATCTTTCATCATTATAGAATTGTGAAGCAGCTACATCTAAACCAATCCTAATATTTTGATCTTTTATTACTTTAGTTAACAAGCTTAATACTTCTAAGCTTTTAGAAATATTAGGAGCAAAACCACCCTCATCTCCAAGATTAGTTGATTGTCTACCGAACTTTTTCTTCAACAAATCTTTTAATTGGTGATAAGTTTCAGCTCCTTTTCTTAAATTAGCTTTAAAAGTATCTCCCTGAGGGATAATCATAAACTCTTGAACATCAAGTTTATTCCCAGCATGAGCTCCCCCATTAATAATATTAAAGCAAGGCTTAGGCATCCTCCAGCCTCTAGCTTTTAATTTTCTTCCACCAATCTTCCTAATATATTTATAGAGAGGTTTTCTTCTAGCTACTGCTCCTGCTCGACAGACAGCAATAGAAACAGCCAATAAAGCATTAGCTCCTAAATGACTCTTATCTTCTGTTCCATCTAGTTTAATTAATAATCTATCTATTTTCTTTTGTTTCTTCTCGTTCATTCCTTTTATCTCTTTAGCAATAATCTTAACACTTGCCATTGCTCTTTTAGTACTTAACTCTTTACTCTCGTTCTTTCCACAACTAGCACCAGAAGGAACAGACGCTTTAAAAATACCCTTATTAGTTTCTAATTCAACCTCAATAGTTGGGTTACCTCTAGAATTCAATATCTCCCTAGCTTTTAAATTATTGATCATGGTTTTTTTGGATATAGTTATGAGCAGCTAAAGCTGCTTTAGCTCCTTCGCCAACAGCCGTAACAACTTGTTTGAATATTCCTTCATTGACATCACCAGCAGCAAAGATCCCTGGAACAGTTGTTTGGCAAGTTTCTGGTTGAACTTTAATTTCATCTCTCTCATTAAATTCAACTAATCCTTTAGCATAAGAAGTAGCTGGTAAGTGACCGACTTCTATAAAAATACCCTGAACTTCAAGTGATTTCTTTTCTCCTGTTTCCCTATCCTCATAAGTTAAGAATTCAACAAAATCTTCCCCATGGATTTCTTTAACGGCAACATTGGTAATTATTTCTACTTTACCAGTATCTGCTACTAACTTTTGGTTAGATTCAAAAGCTTTAACTTCAGGACTAAACTCTAATATATATATCTTCTTAACTATTTTTGAAAGGAAAACAGCTGTTTCAAAGGCAGCATTGCCTCCACCAGCAATAGCTACTACTTTATCTCTAAAGATAGGGCCATCACATAAAGCACAATAACTTACCCCTTTACCAATATACTCCTTTTCTCCAGGAACTTCTAGGGGACGTGGGTCAGAACCTGAAGATAATATAATTGATAATGTTTCGTATTCTTTGTCACCTTTAGTTAAAACAATAAATCTTCCTTCTTTCTTTTCAATCTTAACAACCTCATCCATTTCTATATCAATCTCATTACTCCTTAAATGATCTTCCATCTTCTTAATTAATTCTGGACCTGATATTTTAGTAAACCCTGGATAATTCTCAATATCAACAGCTTTCTTACCAATCTGTCCACCAAACTCTTTGGTAATCAAAAGGGCTTTAACTCCTAGTCGAGCAACATAGATACCAGCTGATATCCCAGCAGGTCCACCACCAATAATAATTAAATCATATTTCATTTTTTATTTTTAATATAGTAAAAACTATTACTGAACCGATTAAAGCAGTTGTTAATTGAGGCCAAGTCATCATAACCACTATTTTAGCTGGCAAAGACTTTTGGATGAAAAAATTAATAATGTAAGAACTGGCTGAAAAGAGAAATAGAAACTTTATAACACTGGCTGAAACAGCTCCAAACCAAAAATTCTTTTTCATTAAAACCCAAAAAATAGCTACCAACATAATATTGCTTAGAATAATATAGGGAATCATTGGTAAAAATAGAGCTGGTAATAATCCATAAGAAGAAGCAAACAAGCTTGGGATAAAAGATAACAAGATGCCTGAAGTTAATCCTAAATAAGCAGTGGAAAGAAGTAAAACAGCATTAACAATAGAACCTGTTATAATTTGTTGGTTTAGTAATGGAGCTAAGATAGCAATGCTCAAAAAGAAAACAAAAGCTACTATCTTTATTGAAACCTTACTTTTCTCTAAAGTGATAATTTTTGTTTTCATACCCTTTTAACTGTTCCTTTAAGTTTTTTATTATAAGATGTGTGTAAAACCTTATGAGCTAGTTTTTTATCCTTATTTAAAAACTCTTTATAAACCTCTTTAACTACTGGGTTCTCATGAGCTTTTCTTATCCTTATTTTTTTATCAATATTATAAAGACTTTCAGCTCTCTTCTTCCTTATTTCTTCACTAGTCGGCATTGGTTGGCCACCACCACCAATACAGCCACCCGGACAAGCCATTACTTCGATACAAGTATAACCTTTTCTTTTTCCAGCTTTTAGTTCTTCAAAAAAATTCTTAGCAAAACCTAATCCATTAATAATTGCTATTTTCTTAGTCTCTTTACCTATTTTTATCTTTACTTCTTTAACGTTTTTCATTCCCCTAACATCTTTGAAATCAACATTTTGTAGTTTTTTACCAGTTAGCTTCTCATAGGCAGTTCTGAAAGCTGACTCCATTACTCCCCCGCTAGCTCCATAAATCACTCCTGCTCCAGAAGGAGAACCAAAAGCATCATCGGCTTTTTGATTTTTTAATTTAGCGAAGTCAATATTGCGCTTCACCAAAAGACGAGCGAATTCCCTCGTTGTCAAAACTAAATCAACTGGCCTCATTTCTTTTATTCTTAGTTGAGGTCTTGTTATCTCAAACTTCTTAGCAATACAAGGCATAACAGAAACAACAAATATCTTTTTAGGATTAATGCCCTCTTTCTTGGCCCAATAAGTTTTTATTAACCCTCCTAAAATAGATTGGGGGGAACGGGTAGTGGAAAGATTAGGAATAAACTCAGGAAACTTCTGCTCAACAAACTTAACCCAAGAAGGACAACAAGAAGTAAGAATCGGAAGGTTTTTACTTTCCTTTATTCTGCTTATTATCTCCTCCGCTTCTGATGCAGTAGTAAAATCAGCACCAACAGAAGTATCAAAAATCTTATCAACACCTAATGCCTTTATCGCTGATACTATTTGTCCAGTAACTACCTTACCATAGGGCAAACCAAATTCTTCTCCAACACTCGTCCTTATAGAAGGGGCGAATTGGAAAACAACAACTTTATCTTTTTGCTTTAGTGGTTTTTCTATCTTCTCAAATTCACCAACTGCTTCAAAAGCACCAGCCGGACAATGAGTTAAGCATTGTCCACAATAGACACAATCTCTATCCTTTTTCTTTGAGGGAACAATTTGAAAAAAAGAACCTCTTTCTTTTATTTCTAGAAAATCCACTCCTTGATTATGACAAACTTCTACACAGTTTCTACAATCAATACATTTAGAACTATCAAATTGAATTGAATTACCAAATTGATAAACAGGATATTTAGACTTTCTATCTTTAAATTTATTTATTCCTACCTTATATTCTTTGGCCAGCTTTAATAAATCACACTTTCCATCCCAAACACAATCAGAACATTCTTCTTTGTGTTGACTAAAAAGTAATTCTAAATTAGTTTTTCTAGCATTCTTAACTTCTTTGGAATCTGTAATAATCTCCATTCCTTTAGATACTTTCGTGGAACAAGCTGGCTGAAAAACCTTATCTCCTTTTATTTCAACAACACAAACACGACAAGAGGCTTTAATTTTTAAATCAGAGTGATAACACAACAAAGGAATGCTTATTCTGTTCTCTTTAGCAACCTGAGCAATTGTTTTACCTTTCTCTGTTTTTATTCTTTTTCCATTAATAATTATCTCTATCATAAAATCACTTTTTTAATTAAAGTTTGAAATGGACGATAAGCGTTTTTGCCTAAAGGGCAAAGTGATGTCTTTTCCATAACTATTAATATTTCTTTGAGAGTTTTCTTATCAATCTTTCCTTCGTTGATCATTTCACTTATCCTATACATTCCTTCCCGACAAGGAGTACATTTATCACAATTCTCCTTTGAGAAAAAGGTTGCCCATTCTTTCATTAAAGCTAAGGGTTTTGTTTTTTCAGCATTGAAAACGACAAGACAACCTATCCCTTCAACTTGCTTATTTAATTCTTTAGAAAGTAGTATCTCTCCCATCGCTCCTCCTCCTGATTGAATAAAAAACTTAAAACTAGGATAATTTTTTGTTTCTTTGAGTATTTGCTTAATAGTATATTCTTCTGGTAATTCAAATACTCCTTTGTTTTTCCCAGTTATAGCAAAAAACTTAGTCTTCTTATATTCCTTCCTTATTATTCTTCCAACACAATAAAAAGTCTCTACATTATTAACCAAGGTTGGATGCCCCCATAATCCTGACTGAACTGGAAAGGGAGGTTTTATTCTTGGTTCAGGTCTTTTGCCCTCTAATGATTCACAAATAACTGTTTCTTCTCCACCTAAATAACCTCCTTTTTTCTTAACTATCTCAATAGGAAAATCTTTAATGAGTTTTTTCAATCTTCCTTTAAAAAGATAGTAATAATCTTTTCTTAAATAGATAATTGCTGAACTATGATCTATTGTCTTTAGGGCTGCTTTAATCCCCTCGACAACTATCTCCGGATATTTCTTAAGTATGAATTTGTCTTTAAAGTTTTTTAATTCCCCTTCTGATCCATTACAAATAATATATTTTTTATTAGACTTAGCCTTCTTGACCATTTCCCATTTCAAAGCTGTAGGAAAACCAGAACCACTTCTGCCTGTTAGTTTTTGCTTTTTTATCTCTGAGATTATATCCATACTTCTATTTTAGCAAAAAAACAAAAACCTTGCCAGCGCAAGGTTTCAACACCTTTTATTATACTATATCTTCTTTACAATCTTTCTCAATTCTGCTCCATACCTAGGGTGGTTAAAAGAAAAATAAAGATTCGACTTAAGCCATTTAGCTTTGTCTCCACATTCAAACCATTCACCATCAATCTCATAACCATAAATTAGTTTACCTTCTCTAATCATTTGGTTGTTAAAAACATCGGCTAAAATAATCTCTCCTTTATCTGATGGCTTAGCTTTCTTTAAATATTGGAAAACTTCTGGAGTTAAAATATATCTTCCTAATATGGCTAGGTCTGAAGGAATTTTATCTGGTTTTGGTTTTTCAACAATACCTTTTATTTTATGTAAACGATTGGCAATCTTTTCATTCTTTACTATCCCATAAGAAGATAACTTCTCTTTTGGTGGCTTATAAAGTCCAATAACTGGCTTTTCGCATGTTCTAAAAACTTTTTCAAGCTGAGCAATGCCCGGGACATCAGCATCAATAATATCATCTCCGAACATACAAGCAACTGGTTCATCTTTAACAAGTTTAGCTGCTTGAAGAATGGCATGACCATCCCCTAATGGTTCTTTTTGGATAACATAATCAAAAGTCAGTCCTTTAAATAAATCATCTAAATCTTTTACTTCTTCTAAAATATCTTTTTTCTTTCTCTCTTTCAATATTTTCTCTAACTTTGAAGAAGGTTTTAAATAGTCTAATACCTTTTTATTATTAGGACTTAAAACAAAGATTATTTCTTCTATCCCTGAGTTTTTAGCTTCCTCGATAATGTATTGAATAATCGGTTTATCAGCCAAAGGCAAAAGCTCCTTTGGGACGACTTTAGACAAAGGAAGAAATCTTGTTGCTAATCCTGCAATTGGGATTATAGCTTTTTTAACTTCTATCATAATTATGATTCTTCTTTTTTTCTTAAAATAGCTGGTGTTTCCCAGGCTTTTTCTCTTTCAATAAATTCATTTTCTTCTTGTTCAACGGCTTTTCTAACTTGAAGAGCGTTTCTTCTTATCTCTACATTACCAGAATTTTGAGAAGTCTCTGGTTTTTGTTCTACTGGTTTAGGAGCAACTATTGGTTTAGGAGCAACCGTTGGTTTAGAAATGACTTTTTTAACTGGTTTCTTTTTGACAATCTTTCTAGTAACTGGTTTGTCAACTTTAATTGGTTCTTTAACTATTTCTGCCTCAACCTTAGGCGCTTCTTTAATAACTATTTTCTTTATTGTTTTCTTTCTTGGCGGTTTATCTATTATCCCCTTCATTGAACAACCAGTCGCTAACAAAGTTATTCTTATCTTATCGGAACTTCTTTCGCTCTGATTAATACCGAAGATAATTTTAGCACTTCTATTAATTTCTTCTGAAATAATCGTTGATATCCTAGAAACTTCTGAGAGTTGTATTGCTTTACTGCCAACTATGTTATAAACAATGCCCTTAGCTCCTTTTATGGTATATGGATAAAGAGGACTAGAGATTACTCTCTTAACTGCATCCTCTTTGTTCGGCTCATTGACTTCTATTGTGTTTAAATAAGCTAACTTACCCTTACCTGAAAGAATGGTTTTTAAGTCAGCGAAATCAATGTTAATCAATCCAGGCAAATAAATCATCTCTATCAAACCCTGTAAATTCTTGGACAATCTTTCGTTAATAGCTGAAAGAGCTTCTTTCAATGGAGTATTCTTGTCAATAATCTTAAATATTCTTTCATTTGGAATAACTGAAAAAGCATTAAGATGTGGCCTTATTTTATTCAAAGCTTCTTTGGCAATTTCCATCTTCTTTTCTCCTTCAAATTGGAAAGGCAAAGTAAATATTCCGTAAGTAAGACATTCTGTATTTTTAGATATCTTCGCAAAAATAGGTGTCGCTCCTGAACCAGCTCCTCCTCCCAATGAAGAAACTATTATACAAATATCTTGTCCCTCAAAAAGCTTTTCTATTCTGTCTTTTTCTTCTAAAGCTGCTGCTTCTCCAATTTCTACATTCATTCCTGTTCCAAGTCCTTTAGTGATGCTTTGACCAAACTGAAACTTCTTAGCATGTTTGATAAATCCTAAAGCTTTAGCGTCAGTATTAGCAACAACGAAGTCAGCTCTTTTCACTCTTGAAATAATCTCTGAAACAATTGTTCCCCCTCCCCCACCAATTCCAATAATTCTAACTCTTGTTTTATGAACCGTCTCTTGAACAATATTATCCACTTTCTTAACAGTCTTCTTCAAATGAGCTTTTACGGGTTTCTCTTTCTTAACAGTTTTCTTTTCAATAATCTTCTTAATAGGTTTTTTAACAACTATCTTTTTTCTAACTATTTTCTTTTTTATAGGTTTCTTTACTACTTTCTTGATAACAACTTTCTTTGCTATTTTTTTCTTAGCAATTTTTTTAACAACTTTCTTTTTAATCACCTTTTTAGCTTTTTCTGTAGATTTCTTTTTCACCCCGTAGAAGAATTTCAATTGAATTACTTTTTTATTTCTCTTGAAACTCTTAATAACTTTATCTTTAATTTATTATTATGTTATTTACTCCCCGTATTCTTTACCGCCCTGGGCGGGGTTATTGAAATTTCTCTACGGGGTTCATTATTTCATTTTACATTTTAAATATTTTTTAGCAAGTGGTTGATGTAATAAAATAGGGAGATCACTCTAGTGTGATCTCCCCTTCTATATTTGATGAGCGAAGCAATTCCTTCACAATGCACAACGATGCCGATCGAGACATCTATAACCCCGAACCTCTGTGGACTCCTAGGTTTCGGGAAATCCTTTTTTTGCACATGCAAATTTTTTACTCCTCTCATCTACGAGAAAATATTGAGAAAGGCTGAATGCCGAGATAACTGCTTTTTTTATAGCATAAATGCGTTGTTCCAGTTTCTACTGATTCAGCCATCCTCTCAAAATAAAAAAGAACTACATTGTCAATACTATCAGAACCAAGAACCCTTGTCAACCCCGTAGAAGAAATTCAGAAAGATTTTTTTCAAAATCTAACCTGCGAAGCATCTGAATTTTCTCTACGGGGTCAAGTAATTTCGCATTCATCAAACGACTGAGGAATTATTATTTTCACTTTATCACTTTTTATTTCTAACTTAAACAGGTCATTTTTTCTTAAATCTCTGTTTATATGTGTTAAGGCTAAACATTTAGCATTATTCTTTTCGGCAAAATCAATCGCACTAACAATTGATGAATGACCAATCTTTTCAACATCATATAAATAAGTCTCTAGGATTAATAAATCAGAGTCTTTATAGAAATCGCTCTTCTCTATTGGCGGTCCATCTCCCCCATAGCAGAAAGATTTCTTTTTATTATTTATTCTTATCGCTAAGTTTTCTCCTGAATGAATGGTTTTTTCAAAAGATAAATATAAATCATTAAAACTTATTTCTTTCCCCTCTTTAGCTTCAACTAAATTAATCCTATACTCAAACTTTTCCATAAACCCACGATAAACAAAATCCATAAACTCTTGAAATCTTTCTTTAAGTTCTTTTTGACAAACAATAGTTAATTCCTTCTTTCTTCCCTCTTCCCACATTCTTAATAATAAAGCTGGCAGACCAGAAAAATGATCACCATGTTGATGACTTATATATATAGCATCTATTAGATCTTTATCTTTAGTATATTTCCAAACTTGTGTTGGCGTGGTAAAGCCACAATCTAAAAGAAGATTAGTTTTTTCACTAATAACTAAAGAAGAATTATTAGGATTATTTTCATCGAATGCCTCCCCTGTTCCTAGGAATATAAGTTTCATATATTTTACTATAACAAAAAACCGCTTATCTGCCAATTGGCGAAAGCGGTTTTAAAATTCTTTATTGTATCTCTACGTTTAACTTTTCTCTAATAATTTCTTTCATCTTATTTATTTCAGCTTTCATTATTTCAAATTCATCCTCTATCATTGTAAGTCTATTCAAAAACGCATCAAGGGTTGTAGTAAGCTTTTCAATTTTCTGGTTTATTCTTAACTCTGTACCTGCTAACTTAGTTTCTAAACTTGATATTTTCTCATCAACTGCACTCAAAATAATTGTTGTCTGTTGACTCAACATTTCTTGAATTTCCTTAGCTGAAGTATTATTATTTTGTTGTTGATTAGTGTTTTCCATAACAGTCTTAGTTTCATTCTAATTTATCTATGGTTTGTGTCAAGTTCCACAATAAGCCATTTGCGAGAAGCTAAGCTTCTCGCAACATAGCAAGTATTGGAATAAAGGTGATCAAAGTTTAGCTTTACTCACTATTACTCACTACTAATATAATATGTCAACAAAAAGAGAGCTATTAACCCTTCACCTTAAGATGAAGGGTTAACTCTCTAGGGTTTCTTTCAGCATTGTTCTAAGGGTGGTTTTGTCCTTGGTTGTTTTTAAACATAATAAAATTTCATTTTAGTGTGTGAGACGTACCATTCGATACATCTCTCACTTCCAGTCGAAGATGTCTTCTTGCGAAGCCATGCACCGACTGGTGCGTGGCTGAGAAGGTTGAATCTCATCGAACCTTCATATACTGCTGCGAGACTAGGATTCGAACCTAGATAAATGGATCCAGAACCCATTGTCCTACCATTAGACGATCTCGCAATATTCGTGTGTGCGTATTCGTAACGCTATTCGCATACTATATCTTCAAATACTTACGTATTGCTATACAACTTGATATTATACCTAATCCAACGCCAGTTGCAAGTTGGATTAGTAATAAGAGAAAGATATTATTTAAAAAGATACTCAAGATACTTATTCCTGGAGCAATGATTTGAACTCTTGCATCAAAACCATAAGACAAGCCAAGAGTGATAAAGAAAGTTATTATTGCTGCAATAAAGCCGATAATAGCCCCTTGCACAATGAAAGGTCCTCTAATAAAGCTATTAGAAGCTCCGACAAGGCGCATAACAGAGATTTCTTCCTTAGAGCTATAGATTGCTATCCTTACAGTGTTAAAAGCAACAAGAATAGCTATTATTCCAAAAAAGATACTGAAAAACAACCCTATATTATTAATTCCATCCGTTAAAGCAAAAAGCTTCTCTATAACTGACTTCCTTTGATGATAGTCCACTTTATCAATTATCTCGTTCATCTCTCCCGACTCAAAGAAGTTTGCTATCTGTTCATACTGAGAAGGCTCCCAAGCCTTAATATTTAAGGAAGGCAAAAAAGGATTATAGCCTAGTTCTGTTAAAGATTCTATTAATAAAGGATCTTCCCTATGTTTATCAATAAAGATTTCTAGAGCTTGGTCTTTAGAAATATAGCTGATTTCTTTTACTTCTGAAATTTTTGATATTTCTAATTGAGCATTTGTAATATCTTCTTCCGAAGCATTTTCTTTAAAATAAACAGAAACATCCACTCTCTTTTCAACATCTGATATTATTTGTTTAGAAACCGGGTTAAGAATAAAAAGCATAGTTACTAAAGAAATAACCATAACCATAATAAGGAGCGTAGCTATACTCAAGCCAATGTTTCTTGAGAACTCTTTCCAACCAATCTTTATTATTCTTTTAATTGAAGTCATCATATTATAATTATATTATAAATCTACCTTTTTTCTCATCTCTTATTAATTTACCTTCTTCTAAGGTTATAACTCTTTTCCCCAGCTTATTTATTATCCCTTTATCATGAGTTGCTAAAACAACTGTTGTTCCCATATTATAGATCTTAACTAATAATTCAATAATACCATGGGTGTGATAAGGATCAAGATTACCAGTTGGCTCATCAGCTAAAATAACATCGGGTCTATGGATTAAAGCCCTAGCAATAGCTAGTCTTTGTTTTTCCCCACCAGAAAGCTCATTAGGAAAATTATTTATTCTACTACTAAGACCAACTAATTCTAATATCTGAGGAACATCTCTTTTAATTTCCTTCTCACTTATTCCTATAACCTCCATAATATATGAAACATTCTCATAAGCTGTTTTAGAACTAAACAGTTTATAATCCTGGAAAACAACTCCTATTCTTTGTCTTAATTTAGGTAAATGAGTTCTTTTGAGACAATTAAGATCAATACCATCAAAGATAACTTCTCCTTCTGTTGGACACTCTTCAGCTAAGATTAACTTAAGTAATGTTGTCTTACCTGCCCCTGATTTACCAACTATTGAAACAAACTCTTTTTCATCAATATTAAAAGAAACATTATCAAGAGCAACTGTCTGACCAACACCAAAACGAGAGGGATATATTTTACTTACTTTTTGTATTGATATCATTTTTTATCTCAGCTTCTATAAATTGATCTAAGTCTCCATCTAAAACATCTTCAACATTAGAACTCTCTACTCCTGTTCTTAAGTCTTTGACTAGTTTGTAGGGATGTAAAACGTATGATCTAATCTGATTTCCCCAACTAGCACCCGCCTGCCGGCCGGCAGGGAAATTACCTCCTTTAATCTCTTTTAGTTCTTCTTTCTGTTCCACCTGCTTTAATTGATAAAGCTTAGCGTAAAGAACCTTCATCGCTTTCTCTCTGTTCAGTCCTTGTAATCTTTCTGATTGAGAAGATACTGTTATTCCGGTAGGAATATGAACAATTCTTACTGCTGTTTCTCTTTTGTTAACATTTTGACCCCCTGGACCAGAAGATCTAAACATCTCTATCTTTAAATCTTCCTCCTTAACTTCTATTTCCTTCTCAACATTTTTGATTTCTGGTAATACCTCTATTAAAGCAAAAGATGTATGCCTCAACTTCTTAGCAGAAAAAGGAGATTGTCTAACTAATCTATGAACACCTGATTCTCTTTTTAAAAGACCGTAGGTATATGGACCTTTAATTTCTAACGTTGCTGTTTTAGTCCCTATCCTTCCATCAGGCCCTCCGGCTTCTCCAAAAGATTGACTGATTACTTTAATTTTAAACCCTTTTCTCTCACAATGTCTTTGAAACATTCTCAGTAACATCGTTGTCCAATCTTGAGCATCAACTCCTCCTGCCCCAGAATATATGTCTATTATAGCATTGTTCTTATCATATTCTCCAGACAAGAATACTTTTGTTTCTTCACTCTCTATTGAAGAAGACAATGTTTTTATCTTCTCTTCTAATTCTTTTGCTAATTCTTCATCACCAATACTTTCTAATTCTTTAAGTTCTTTTACTTGTTCAACTAAACTTTTAACATTATCTATCTCTTCTCTTAAGTCAGCTATCTCTTGACCAAGTTTCCAATCATTTTTCTCTTCTAGTTCTTTTATCTTTTTCTCTTTATTGACAATGTCAAAGATGGTCCATCAAAGTATGGACCTTTCGCTCTAAGTCTTTCCACCCAAGGTGGACCAACCTCGGGCTGGCTTTTTTAATTTCTTCTGTATCCATTTTTAATGGTGTTATTTCTTCCAGTTTAACATAATTAAAGAGATTGAGCCAACGATCAGATTTGAACTGATGACCTACTCTTTACGAAAGAGTTGCTCTACCACTGAGCTACGTTGGCAAGAATGAGCGGGATACGAGAATCGGACTCGCGTCTTTTGCTTGGGAAGCAAATATATTACCACTATACTAATCCCGCATCCAAATACTCTTTATCTTATCCCACCATGTTTCTTCCTCTTCTTTCTTTTCTTCTTCTACAACTTCCCCTTTTTGAACAACAACCACTTCCTCTCCTGGCTTTTTAAGTTCTAACTTCTCTCTAGCTACTTTTTCTATATAATCAGAACTTTCTGCTTCTTCTTTTTTACTCTTTAACTCTATGCTCTTTCTCTCTAGTTCTTGAACTTCTTCTTGCAAGATTGATGCTTTATTCTGAAGTTCATTTCTTCTTTCGGCTATTTTCCAATTAGTTATTACAAAAAAACCAATGAAGAATAGAATAATCAAAAGGAGAATTATTGTTGAAAGATAATGTTTGATCTTTTTATTTTCCATAATATTTGTTATGATAAGAATATGAATATGAAAAAGAAAAGTCCATTTAGAATAGTTTGGGTCATCTTAATATCTTTAGTTGTTTTAAGTATGCTATCTTTAACATTAGCACCTCTCTTTTAACTTCTAAATATCTCTAAAAAGACCTTAGGGGGAATACGAACACTTCCCCTCTCTTTTAATAGCTTCTTTCCTTTCTTTTGTTTCTCTAAAAGTTTTCTCTTACGAGAATAGTCTCCACCATAAAGATAACCAGTAACATCTTTTCTTTTGGCTTTTAATGTCTCTCGGGCAATAATCTTGCCACCAATAACTGCTTGCAAAGCAACTGAAAACTGTTGAGCTGGCAAAGTATCTTTTAATTTACTAACCAATAACTTGCCTTCAGCAAAAGCCTTTTCCTCAGGAACAATCTTTGAAAAGGCAGCTTCTTTAGTTCCAGCAATTAAAACATCCATTTTAAGAAGCTTGGCTTCCCTAAACCCAATAAACTTATAATTCATAGAAGCATAACCCTGACTAGCTCCTTTTACTTGATCATAAAGATTAACTATTATTTCTCTCAAAGGAATCTCATAGATCAAAACTGATCTATCAGCACTAATATAGTCTGTTCTAATATACTCTCCTCTTAAATTCTTCAATAACTCTATAATCTTACCCATATACTTAACAGGCGTAATAATCTCTAAATCAACCCAAGGCTCTTCTGATTTATTTAGATGATCGGGCCAATCGCTAGCCGAATAGATTAATTTATCATCTACTCTATAGACAACAGAAGGAGAAGAGATAACTAAATCTAAACCATATTCCCTATTAATTCTTTCTGATATAATCTCAGCGTGTAGAGTGCCCAGAAAACCACATCTGAATCCCCTACCCAATGATTCTTTTGTTTCCAATTCAAAGATTAATGCTGGATCACTAAGCTTTAACTTAGATAAAGCTTCTTTTAAAACATCAAAGTCATCAGGGTTTTCAGGATAAAGACTAGCGTAAACCATTGGCCTCACTTCCTTATATCCTTTTAAGGCTTCTGCTTTAGAAACTATAATTGTATCACCAACTCTTACTTTCCCCGGCTCCTTAATCCCAGTAGCTATATAGCCTATTTCTCCAGAAGATAGATTGTTTTGAGGAGACATCTCTGGGAGGAAATAACCAATCTCTTTAATATCTGCTGAAACCTTCCCAGCAACAAGCTTTATCTTATCTGTTTTCTTTAATTCTCCATCAATAACTCTAACATAGGCAATAACTCCTTTATATGAATCATAAATAGAATCAAAGATTAAAGCCCTAAAAGGTTCTTTGTTTATTTTAGGAGCTGGCACTTTCTCAATAACTGCTTCTAGAACCTTTTCTATATTAGTTCCGTTCTTAGCGGAAATCCTTAAGACTTCTTTAGGATCAACACCAACAAGCTTAGCTAATTCATCAACAGCTTGATCAACATTAGCTTGTGGTAAATCAATTTTATTAACAACCGGAATAATAACTAGTCCTTGTTCTTTAGCTAATTCTAGATTAGCTAATGTTTGGGCTTGAATTCCTTGACCAGCGTCAACTAGAAGAACAGCTCCTTCTACAGCCGCCAAGCTTCGAGAAACTTCATAAGAGAAGTCTACGTGACCAGGAGTATCAACTAGATTCAAGATATAGTCTTTATACTTCATTCTGACTGGTTGCATCTTAATAGTAATCCCCTTTTCTCTTTCTAAATCCATCATATCTAAGAATTGAGGTCTCATCTTGCGAGAAGAGATAGATTGAGTTAGATCTAAAAAACGATCCGCTAAAGTGGACTTACCATGATCTACGTGGGATATAATAACAAAGTTACGTATTTCCATAAGTGGCTCCTTGACAAGTTTTTTTGATTTGCTATAATTAAAACATCACGATGAGAGGACTACCAAAGGGTTTCGTCCCGAGGGAATGCCTCTTTTTTGTTTTGTTTTATTTTTCTATTTTTTTTCTAAATAATTGGACATTCACTATATAATTATTAAATTTTCTCAACAAAGAAGAAAAATGAATATTTGGTACAATTATCTTTCGCAATTTATTCTGTTCAGCTAAATATTCAATCAAACAATAAAAATCTCCGTCTCCAGAAACAATAACGGCTTTATTATAATTAGGAAATTGAATCATTGCATGCAAAACCAATTCCGCATCAACATTTCCTTTAATCTTTACCATGCCATTTTCTTTTATTGCTAAAGTTGGCTTAAAGACACAAAAATAACCAGCTTCTTGTAAGCCAGTATAAAGTGCTTGATTTCCAGGAACATATCCTATAAATAGATAGGCTTTTTTAACTTTATATTTATCTTTCAAATATTTTCTAAATCTAGCAAAATCTAAAACCCATCCCTGCGAACGAATTCCTAAGTTCAAATTCTGACTATCTATAAAAGCATATATTTCAGCCTCTTTATTCATATTCTTATCTTACCATAAACTCTCCAAAAATCCACCAAAACTCATCAAAATTCGGCTTTTCCCGCAACTTCACCCCAATGATTGTATGGATAGTGATGAGTTACCGTCAAAAGACTTGACAAATAATACATAATATGCTATAATTCAGGTGTAAGATAAAAAGAAAGAGCTTTTAAATAATAGATAAATGAGGAGAGACTTCGTTACCCACGAAGAGAAATAAAGGGTCATGAGCGGTTGGGAGATCTCTTCTCAAATATACATATTATATTAATGTATTTCAGAAGAGATATCCTAACCGCTCTTTCTAGTTCATAAGAGAAATATCTGATCCGTAAGTATGTACTTACGCTGATGAGTCCAAAAGGACGAAATAGGTCAAAAAGAGTTTAACATGGGAAGTTCTCTATAAAAACTTCCCTCTTTACCCGAGTTCAGCAACATCGTGTTGGTGAATTCAGAGAAAGAATATTTATACATTTTGACTGAAAGGAGCCAATTATGTATAAGATCGTTGAAAATTCGAAGGGCAAAGCACCACGCTTTGCCATCACCATCGGTTTGCAGGAAGGCTACGGCCCAACTGCAAAAAAACATGAAATCAATCAGGTGATAAACCTGATTGAAGAATACTTGAGGGAGTGTGCGGCATCCGGTCGCCCCTACCTCACCGGCTCCATCATGACTGGTACAGTTGTGTACGCCTGGCCCGAGGGCTTGGGCAAGGCCGGCGGTGGTCACGAACCGCAAGCCACGTACAGCGGAGAGAAAAATCCGCTGTATAACTCGGCAATGACTGAAAAGGAAGTGATAAGCTTCCTCAATGGCATAGCCGAGGAACTCGGGTCAGCCCTTGGGCAGACTCGAGTATATATCGCCTACGACGGCGATATGTGGATCCTCCAGAAGGAGGACACCGCTACACCAACTGGTGAGACGGTCTAACTACTTAAAAAGAGGTACCCAAGGGAAGGCCTCTATAAATAAACTTCCCTCTTTACCCGAGTTCAGCAACATCGTGTTGGTGAGTTCAGAGGAAGAAAGCACATTTTAAAAAAAGAAAGGAGGCCAAAATGGCCAATTTCGATATCGCTAAAGAGGCTGCTTGCAAAGCGGCCGACGATGTTTATCTCGCACAATTTCGAAAGTTGTGCGAAAAATACTCCTCTATCAAACTCAACGTCAAAGAGCTTTGCCATGATTATAATGGCAAACGCTTCGGGGCGATTGTGGTTGATCAAGAGGATCGAGATGTGTTTGCTATTATAACAGCAAGCACGTCTCGTCCAAAAATTGAGGACTTTGAAAAAGCCCTCAAGATAGAAATGGCTGTCCGGGAGTTCCGGAGCCGAAACATCAAACGAGTGGTTGAGCTACAAAAAAAGGTCGTAGCTTGCCATTTAGAATCTCTCCTCCCTCTTGATTGGCGAGGAAAAGAGATTTGCAGTGAGATAGCTTTTAAGAACCCATCTTATTGGCTACCTCTCACCCATCAGATTTATTTTGATCAGCAGTTCGTAGGCTGGACAGAAGAAGGTTTGTCTAGCCTCGAGAAGCACGTTCTGACAACAGTCGTCAGAATAGATGCTTCCGCGAATGAGGCAATGGCCAAACTCAAGATGCTGGATATTTCCGGTGTCTCAGTGGAAGCCACTGGAAGTGAGTTGAAACTGGATAAAAAAATTATCCAGTTCACCACGCCAGGACACGCCAAAGAAGCGGAAGCCTGGGCGTTGGATCATGGCGCATTTTTACCATGGC
>Ga0268279_1000227_pt1 | contig 41813 bp, 32 predicted proteins | sample saktaG_6_FD_190142 | JGI IMG/M metagenome (GOLD analysis project Ga0268279, IMG submission 190142) | Saline water microbial communities from Sakinaw Lake, British Columbia, Canada - sak_2010_1_5_80m | ecosystem: Environmental > Aquatic > Non-marine Saline and Alkaline > Saline ...
CCGTCCACATCCAAAATAAGCCATTTTAAGCTATCTTAAACGGCTATTTCAAAAACAGGAACAATCACCTTAGGCAACCTCAAGAAACGCAGCTACGGCAATATTTCGCTAAAACCCTTATTTTGTAGGCTTTTAGCCTCCTAAAAATGCTACTTTTAGCCATTTTTTGCCCCATTTTCTCCCTATTTTGGAACCACTATCAACATCCTATATACCAAAAAAACGCAGAAACCCTTATGTCTACCGCGTTTTAGAGCCTTACTATTTTCTCCCTTAAAAACTGATAATGCTCTAATTCCATATATATTTATTTCCCTTACTTAGCTAAAAAACAGCTTTTTTGTTCCTCTATTTTTCTCTTTATTAATTAAACCGTCCCCTATCATGATCAGGAAAGCCTTGTAAAAAAAGGTTTAGAGGGACTACGAAAGCCAAAGGGCTGATATTTATCTATATATGGTGGAGGCTAGTAGACGAGTTTCGCAACTTTTGTATAAGCGATGAAACTGAAAAAGTGTATCATAAGTTAGAAGAAGTAGTTGGTATCTGATGAGAATTAAAAAAATAATAAAAAAGGCAGAAACCTCAATTAAGAAGTCCTGCCTTTTGATTTTCTTGGCTATCTTTATTGGAAGTGATGTCAATAGAAATAGGATCCCTATTTTTACTCCTTACGGAATAGTTTATTTTTATCAGCTTTTTATAGATTCGGAATTACTCCTTCATATATTTTCCAGCTACTGCCAGTTTTTTCCAAATACCCGGTAATGCTCCCGCTATTTTCATCGAAATAACTCCCTGCAGTAAAAGTGGAATCAAAATAACCATACACGGTAGCATAATTCCCATTAACAACAATATTGTTTATATTTGTATTGATATTTAAATTTCCAGGACCGTACCAATTTTCAACATTATTAATATCATCTTCAAGCTCAGAAACTTGATTATATGCTTCTGATCCATAGATACAATAGCTTCTTGCCGTATTCCAATTTTTATTATTTAAAGCAGAAACTACTTTACTACAAATACTTTCTATTTCTTCTTCTTCATCTGGTTTAACAACAATATTTACTGAATCTTCATCTTCTCCTCCTTCTCCATCACTTACTTCACAACCAACAACAATATAGATATCTGCAGTAGATGGGGCTCTCCAGGTTACGGATGGTCCTGAAGTATCTCCTTCAAAAGAACCGGCATTTACGGTCCAATCATAAGTAAGGGAATCTCCATCTGGATCAGAAGCAGAACAAGTAATAGTAGTAGTTTGGTTAATATCTACACTGGGGGGATTAGCAATAAGGCTAGAGATTACCGGAGGATGATTTTGTGTGCTTTCTTCATCTTCATAAATATCCGCTATTGTATCCCATACGGAGTTGCAATCAGGAGAATCACAAGGCAGAAAACAGGGATCCCCAGCCAATTCCGTTACAACAGTCATAATACCCCCCTCTTGAGAGGAAATCCATAAGAAAGCATTACCTAAAAACTGAAATAACGCTGTCACCATATCCGTATTGCTCTCTTGCGTCGGTGGTTGAAAGCCCGGAATAGAAGGTAATAGATCATCAAAAGATATAAAATTCCAATCTAGGGAATCATAAAAAAGATTAAAAGGACTAATTTTTGGTTGTGAATAAAAAGAATCATGCGATTTTATTAATGCTAAAAAATCTTTTATTGCTAAGAAATATTCAGAGTCTACATCTATTGTATTAGGTCCCACAATAAGACTTTCATTAGAATCATAAAAAGCAATATCTACAGTAGAATTTGTATAATTCTCAAAAGTTATTTCATTTCCTTTATAATCTATTATATAAGATGGAAGCCCGTCTATTCCTATTTCAATATAAAATTCATAACCTAGTTCTGAAACGTAAATAGTTCCTGTTATTTTTGTTGGGTCTCCCTGGTTATTCTTTTCCCCAAGAATTACAATTGTTTCTTCATTCTCTCCACCGGATACAATAATTATATTACTTTCTGGATCCTTAACCTGAATCAAAACAAAATCATCACTAGACTCTGGAGTAGAGGGAACTGTTGGCACCCCGCTGCCTCCACAACCAGAAAAAATTAATGTTACAATACTTAGAATTAATATACTTAAAATTATCTTATTTCTCTTCATTTTATTTTCTCCTATATTTTATTAAATATTTAAAATTCAAATAAAATTGATTTTTTAATTTAAGATTTTTCAGGTTTAAATTTTTTAATAACCCTATCTGATCATTCAATCTAGATATATTCAGAAATAGTTCTTTTGGTAAACTCTGTATGGTTTTCCCTATAGATTAGGGATTACCTTTTCGACTCCTTTTCTTTTAAAAAAAGATTCTCTCCTACTCCTTTATATAAAGAATAAAATATTAAATTTTAGGTTAAGCGATTATAGAAGATTAGTGTTTGGATGGTTAATATAGTTAGAGAATGTTACTTAGTGGGTCTCTTGGAATAGAGAAAGAATGCTGCTCTTAAGTTAAATCTTAGATAATATAGCTCTTTATTTTAGTATAATGATATTATAGATATTGTGCTTAGATAAAAAATACGCTTATTCAATTTCTTTTAGTCACTGTTTTATATATACTATACAACTTATTAAAAATCCTTCTTTTTCTGATAAATAATTTATAAAAAATAACAAAACCCTTCAGTTAAATGCCTGAAAGGCTTTGTTTGTAAGGATTTGGTGGAGGCTAGTAGACAACTTTCGCAACTTTTGTATGAATAATGATACTGAAAAAGTATATCAAAAATTAGAAGAAATGATTAGTTTTATATAATAAAATTTTTATTATATAAAACTAATACTAAAATAGAATTCTCTTAATATATCAAGTTAAATTTTTTAATAAAGCTTTATTTGTTTGATTATTTTTCTAAAACCTTTTATAGTTTTAATTATCTTTACCATATTTACATGAGCTTCTAAAGTGTTAAATATTACTAATGATCTTTTAAGTTTGCTAGGGCTTTCTTTGCTTTATCCTAATCCTGATAGATAATCCCTATAGACATATATTTGAAGGGAGTATGATTTTAAAAGTCACACCCCCTTTTGTATTTATAATTATAACATTAGAAAAATAACTAAAGATAATTTAAACGAGTTTATCTCATTCCTTAAAAATATTAACAAACTTTCTATTTATTGAATAACGTACACCTTTATTGATTTGATTATATCAGCATTCTTCGTGTTCACTAAAGCAGGATAATGACTGTACTCTCAATAAGCTTGATCTTTGTTTATACCGACAGTACAGTCCACAAACCCTATAATATAAATCTCTCATAGTTACTCAGAAGAAAATGTTGTCCATTCGGTCGGCATCGGGTTGGTTGTTCCAGGGGCGAGAAAACCATATCGATAGACTCTTACTTTAGATGAACTACTTAGGGAACGCGCATTCTCCTCATGCCTGATTAGGTCATCCAGGGAATTATAGGTTTGAGACACTCTCATGACCTGTTTCCCATGATTGGTTATCGACTTAAGCTCGTTATCTATATCTCGATAAATGACTATTATGTCATATCCATTTACTATGTCATTTTCGGTAAATTCAATGCGTAGCATCTGTGTGTCGTAGCCGTTATGGTCTAGTAAGTAGGAAGCGAAAATAACAAAATCAAAAAAGCCCCCCCTCTCTGGTTTGAAATAGCTGTTGTGGAGACTGGGTTGAATACATCAACTCTGTCGTGGACTGAAAGTTACGGGTCATGTAATTGAGAATCTTAGATGGGGTACTGAGTTGGTTGATAGCTTCTTCAAAACTTTGAGGTTCCATTTGTTCGCCAACGCTTCCCAGATAGGTAAAGCCATACAAGAAAATTTGCCATCCTGTCCTCACTTCTTCACTAGCAATTACCTGTTCTATAGTATTAAAGGAGCCAAATATATTGAAGAGTGTTTCCATATTAGGACCACCTACATTGGTGATGTATTTTAGTCTTCCATCTTCGTCGTAAAATACGGAAATCGTATGCCCGTATATATTCCCATTCTCGTCTTCAAGTCCCATATAGTATAATAAAAAGACATTATAACCATGTTGGTCCAGTACATATGAACTGAATGCAGAAAAATCCTCACAGTTGCCTACGCGAATATAGAAAAAATCCTCTGGTAAGTAAGGATTATACCCGTCCAGAGGTTCGCCATATACCTCTACGTAATGCTTGAAGTTCTTGGCCATATACTCAACTAATTTCTCTGGTGTATCAAAGAGATTCACTACTTCCTGGAAATCCCCCTCTTCTGTCTCAGTAGTAGGGGTTACTATCCCTCCACCGCTACATCCTGTTAAAAATATAGCTAATACCAAGAATAAAGTTACAAAAAAATATTTCTTTTTCATTTTCTTAAATACCTCATAAAATTTCTATTTTCTGTTATTTTGCTTAAAGTATACTTGTATTTATACAAATCACCTATGTTGCAATAGAAAATTATTTACATCTTCTACCATTTGATCAGTTATCTCATGACCAACTCCTGAATATAAAACAAACTCACAATTACAATCAACGGAATTATAGATTTCTTCAGCAATAGGCCATCTGGAAACTGGGGTAGTACCAATATAAGTATTTAGTGTAACATTATGAGGTAATGCATCGTTTTTATCTTGGTCGCCCAAATAGAAATAAAGTGGAGTATTTTTAAAACTTTCCACATCAAAAGAATATCCTACTAATTGAAATAAATCAGCAATTCCAATTGGATAATCTAATTCTACTCCTTTGTATTCTGCAACCGGAGCAGTAGGCCATCCACCCGGAGCCCCAATAGCAGCTGCCTTTACTCTTTCCGGATGTATAGCTGTAAAACGATTGGCAAACATTCCTGATGCTGAAAATCCCCACATTAATATAGTTTCTTCAATATCAATTTCTCTTTCATCTAATCTATTTATGGCATCATCAATCATCGCTATTAATTGTAAGTCTAACCTACTATAAATAACAGGAGTAGCTGCCAGCGAAACCTCATCTAATGCATGAGTATATCCGGCTTCTTGGTAATTATATGGACGAGGAAATACTGGCACTAAAAGAGGACATCCTAAAAATTTAGCTAAAGATTTTTTCCAATCTACCAATAACTGAGCAGCTTGATCGTGAATACTAAAATCATCACTGGTATATCCGGTATTATTTGTAATAACCAGAATATGGGAACTCTCTATAGCAGAAGGCACGTATAAATAATACGGCCAGTGAAATCCCTTTTCTGAATCAGCTTCAAACTTCTCCAGTGTCTCTTCTGTAGTGGTAATTGAAGGGGTAGTAATTGAACTGCAACCGGTTAATATTAATAAAAATATTATGCATATTAATTCTATTAACATCTTTTTTCTATAGATAAACATTTTAATCCTCACTTTCTTTTATAGTGTTTAATAACATACATATATATGGGACGGAGAATTTGTTTTTTGTAAAATAATTCACAATCCTAAAGTATAAAAAAATCTAATAAAATGTAAAGTCTGAATTTCTTATAATATTTAACTACATTAAGTTACTTAGTAAAAAGATTTATCCAAATCTAATACCTTGTTATCTTCATAAATATAATCATTTACTATATTTATAAAATCATAATCCGTTAGGCTATTCAATACATATATAAAACCATACTTCGTTATAGGCTTCCCCATATATGCATTATCAAATATTATCTTCATAGCATCATCTAAGCATATTTCTCCGCTGCTTTGCTCTTTAAGAATTTCATTTATATAAAAAGCAACTAATGCTGGTTTGAAATATGTTAGAAAAGAAGCTCCATCATAATTAATACAACTTTCTAGACTATCTATATTTTCTTTATAAAATACATACATTGGTTTAAATCTTCTTTCTTTTATTTGGTCATAACCATATTTTGATGATACTGTCATATTTTCGTAATAGGTGCAGATTCCTCCTTTAAACCAGTCTTCATTCCAATTTTCTATCTGAATAAACATAAAAATCCAATATCGTACTACACCATGCATATAAAGTGTAAAATTATCTTCATCATTAAATTCATATAGATTCCAAAGAGGAACTTTTAACAATTCTCCCCCACTTGCAATTGCCAAATCTCCGCCAGCACCCCAATACTCACCCATTAACCCATGACACCACCCATAAGGAGCTGCTTGATAATAACGTAAATACTCAATTTCATTTCCGTTTATGAAAGGAGCAAACGTTAATACCCCATAAACTGGTAATATTCCAATATGATCACAAAGATATTCAAAATATTGAAAATTTGCCTCACAGCATCTCTGACCTGCGAATTCTTTTGAATATATATCCTGAACCTCTACTCCACAAACATTTTCAGATTCCATTAGAAATGGTCCCTCTCTAAAAAGAATTAACTCTCTTCTTTGATAATTCATCCATCTTACATTATCTCCATACATATGATCCATTGTCCCAAGTTCAACTGTATTTCCATATCGTGGATAAACGGTAGCAAAATTCCATCCGGAAGGGAAATCTATATTAAGATATGCTGCTTCAATAAATTGGTGTCCTTCAGGCCGGTAAAGAATATTCTCTAAATAAACTGCCCAAAAATATTCGCTGTCCCGGGGATTATTGATACTTCCTCCTAGCCCATTCCAAATTTCAATATTACTTGCGAGATCATACTCTACTATAAGCTGATTATTTCCTTCTGTGTATATCTTGATAAAATCATAATATATAGGTCGATTTCCACAAGATTGATACCAATTAGAGCAAGTTATAGTCTTTTCTGAAAATTCAAAATCAAGAGAACTACCATCATTATCTTTAACTGAAATATTATTGACCATACTAAAAAGATTTGCTTCTACACTTCCAAAATCATCAACTAATGGCCAACTTATTACTAAATTTAAATATTCTTTTTCCTGGATATTTGAGATTTTTAGAACCATATGTGGTCGATTTGATGCATCTCCTTCAAGTGTAAGATAATAATCCAGGCATAATCCATTAGTGCAAGTGTGAGTTTCCGGGGTATTTTCTTCTGTACCAGGCGTTTCCGTGCCATTTTCTTCTTCTGTACCAGGTGTTATTATTGCATTAATACAACCGCTCAAATTAATAATCATAAAAATAAAAAATATAAGCAATATCAATAATATCAAATTTTTTTTAACCATTTTAAACTCTCCTTTAGTAATCCTTTTATCTATTCTTAAAAAATAACTAAAGTATTAAGGATTTTTTTATTTTATTATCAATAGTGACACTCCCCCCAACAGGAGCTGGGGGCTTCTTAAACCTATGGCAATGTTAATTGCAGTTGCACTTTGTCTTCTTTTTCTTGATGCTCAACGTAGGCGAGAATTTCCTTTTCATTCAAGTCTATACACGATACACAGTATCCTCTCGACCAGATGCCGCCTTTCCTTGCATAGGCTTTTTGCATAAAAGGATATTTCGCATTGAGCTTTTTTGCCGACTGTGTTTTGATATACTGAATTGCATCAGCAACTGCAATTCTGGGAGGTATCACGACTACCATGTGAACACGATCCTCTTGTACATTAAGCTTTACTACGAGGGAATATCACCAATATAATTACTGTGATGATGAAGTCTTAGATAAATACCAATCTTTTTGTTTTTCGGATACACGAAATCTGTCTATAACTCCCTCAAAACCTGCGTCATGTCTATTATTGACCCAAAAACAAGAAACTAGTTCTCCTACTGTAGGGATATCTATAGAAGATGCAAAATTACCACATGTCTGAAGAGGTTCAGTATAAGATACATTTTAAGCTACGATATTTCCGTCCAGCATAATATATTGTCCTTGACTACCAAAACTGATTCCAATAGTATGCCATTCATTGAATGCAAAATCTGTTCCTGTTGCCTTTAAGTTATGGCTTTCAGGTTGAGCATAAGCAGTTGCAGTACCGAGATTAATTGTACCATTATCACAAACATCTATCCATATTGCACCTGGATACCAAACATCTTGGCTTCCAGTATCAAAAATGCGTGCACAATCTGAATTATCATTCAAAACATAATCGCTATAGCGATAACCATGATATACCTTAATTAAATATTCAATAGTACCTTCATGAGGAAAACCTATTGAAAATGGGTATTCTATTCTACTTTCTTTAACTCTAGAGAAAACTGCTCCTTGTCCATTTATGGTATTTGTATAAACGATTCCATATGAATTGCCTATAGTATTACCATTAAATTCTTCCATAATAATAGAAGCAGGAATAATTGGAGTAATTGAAGCATCCTTCCATATTATATAAGAATGAGATAAATCTGAATCACGATTATGCTGCTCCTTCCACCAATTACTATTGCGAATCTTAAAATCAGAATATGTTACCTCCCAATATTGCCCGCGACTTGACCAGGGATCATTAATAATTAATTTATTTTCTTCGTCATTGTCTCCAATTTCTCTATATCCAACAACCACACTAAAATGACCATCGTATTTTTTCTTTGAATCTAAATAAAAATCTTGCAAAACAATTATTGGAAATCCATCTTCTAATTTGTCTTTTATTTCTTCTATTGTTAATCCATCCCATTCTGTTTTAGTAGTAAATTCCAAAGATTTAGCATAATCGAATAGTTTAGCTATAGAACCATGACCTGAGTCCATTATCCCTCCAGTCCCATCTGCCTGCCATGGTAAAGCTAACTTGTCCCGAATTTCCGCTATATCCCGAGAATCTTCATAATATTTAAGAATCATAGCGCCAGATGCAGGAAGGCACGTATTGTTAGAATTTTGCTCTATATAAGGAACATCCAATTGAAAATAATCTGAAGTTTCTTCATTGTCGGATATTGGAGATGTTACAAAACCTCCTCCATCACATCCAGAAAAAATTAATGCTATCACACTCAGGATTAATATAGATAATATTATTTTGTTTTTCATTTCAGAGTACCTTCTTATATTAATATTTTTTATTTTATAAATTTATCTTCAAAATAATTTTATCTCACTTACCAATTCCATCACATTAGTCTGTATCTCTATCTTCTCTAATCTTGTTAGATAAATCTCTTTTTATGTAACTTTTTTATAAATACTTTAATAGAAGTACCATAATTCGATTGTAATTTCTATATACCATAAGAAAAAGTATAAACAATATTAAATTATCTCTTAAATTTACTATGATTTGTTAGAGATGTTTTTAGAAAAATTATTGGTCATTTGTCAATAATAAAGATGCGACCCCTTGCCTTTCATACTCCCAAGATGAATGCCTTTGTGGAAAGGGTAAATGGTACGGTCCAGAGCGAATATTTAGATAGATTTTATGAGGAGACCAATATAGATAAGATTAATGAAATACTATATGATTGTCTAATTGAATATAACTTCTATCGACCTCATAGAAGTTTGAATCTTTTGACTCCGATTGAATATTGTAGTAAGTTAAATAACAGAGATGCGGAAATGGTGCAAATGTATTGGACTCAGACAGTTGTTGCCTCGAGTTTTTTATTGTGGTAAAATAATAAAAAGGTCGGAGGAAGCTAATTTAAAATTTGTTAAGTAGAAATATTTATGTCTAAATTTTTAAACAAAAAAAAAATTAATCCGTTAGGAACGATTATTATTATAATTACTCTTTTGACTGGAGTAATTTTCGTTTGGCAGTATTGGGGAGTGCTGAAGGAAGAAACAACGAGCCTTGAGGTAGAAATAGCAAAGAATAGATTCATGGAAGAGAAGGAAGAAACACCAGGGGAAAAATTGGAAGAAGTAATATTGACTGAACGGCCAGAAGGAGAAAGTAAAATAGGCAATATTAAGATTGAAAAAATTAAAATTGACCTGAATTCAGGCATGCCTGAGGGTATTAAGATAGGCCCATTGGATGAGAGTAGAGTAAGTAGCGGTTATTGTATTCTTAAAGAGAAAGATAAAACAGTTTTGGCAAGTTCGTATACAGGAAAATACTCTGGATACGCAACTTTTAATTACAGAGAAAATAAATATATTCTTGTAACAACATTAAATACCGGAACTGCTGGCCCAATAGAAATTCATTTTCTTTTTATAATTTACGAAGATAGCAAAGTTTTGACACCGATTGGAGATGTAAAGTGGGGTCTCTTTACGAGTAGAGACAGTAGCTTTTCAATAATTGGATACGGAGAGTATTTATACTTTGAATCTCATACCCGGGGCCATTTAAGTGCTGGAACTTATTTTGAAGATGTAGAGCTTTTAGTTATAGAAAAAGACACATTAAGAGATGAAAAATCTTTTCATGCTAGCAATATTTCATGGGGTTATTCTTTTCCTATTCCTACAAATTTATCCACTTCGTTAATAAAGAAAGATGGAAAATTGTATGCAAAAGTAAAAAGCGGTTACTGTTATTATATTGAAAAATCCCCAGAGATAATACTCGTACATTGGGGTATTGCTGATGAATATTATCTCTTAAATGAAGACGGTAAATTGATTGAAAGTAGTTTTGAATTTAAAAATGAATATCTTAAAGCAGCCACAGAATATAATGAGATGTTGGAAAAATATGATAAGCCATTGGTAAAATATGATGAAGAATATTTTGAAATATGGGAAAAATTGAGTGAAGAGACCAAGAGTGTCATAGAATTTTATTATGGTAATTGGTTTAATCCCTTGCTATGCAGAACATTGAATTATGTTCTTGCTGGAGAAGAAAAAAAAGCTTGGAGTACATTTGAGGAAGATTTTGACAAGTTTTCAGAAGAATATCCATTAGAATATCCAGTAAGATACATAATAAAATACCCAATGAGAAGGATAGAAAAAGTAGAAATAACAAGTCCTCAAGAGTTAAAACAAAAAATTCAAAACTTCTTTTCTAAATTTTAATAAGATTAAAAATAAACCTTCAAATCCAAAATGCCAATATTTGCTTTATCACTATACGAAATTAAAAAAGATAAGCAGGGTACTAAGGCCCTGCTTATTCAATGAACAATTATTATGGTTTCTCGATCACCCTTATGGTATCGTTACCTCCAAATGATGTACTATCTTTTAGTTCTCCCGCCACTGCTATATTAACTGCACTACAGGCCCGGGGGAAAGGTAAAAGTACTGTCTGTAGTAATAGTTAGCTCGGGTGTGCCATCACCATCGGAATCCATTTGGACGGTAACTCCTTCTTGGCTTTGAGAGAGCATTTCCCAATCAATGGTGTATTGATGAATAGCTCCATCCGATATGGGAATATCAATAGCCTCAAAGCCGCTTATGTCCCCTTCTTTGGCGGAATTTATCGTTAAACTGTAAGTCCCTTTTTCTTTTCCTACTACCTCATAGCGGTAAGAATCGATAGGGAAGAAGATTATAACAATTTCCCTTTCTGTATCATAAATTGAATTCGGATCATAAATTAAATTCGGAATCTCTTGCGCAACTTCGCCCTTTATCAAGCCCGCTGCTCGCCCCTGGGAGTCATAAACTCGGAGATGAGCAGAGCTACAGAGTATTATCTCTTCTTTGTTATTATAGGCTTCGATGAATTTGTTCCCTAAACCAGGGTCATTTTCCACTCCTTCCGCATAATACCAGTTCCAACTTAAATAATTCTTAAGAATGTTTCCTATATGATACACATATTCAGTGGGGTGCTCGCTATACCCTGTATTATATTGTTGCACGGTTGATATCCAGCATATTTCTTCAGGAGTAATAATAGTGTTATTTTCATACCCAGTGCAGTTTGCACAATAACCGGTGATGCTGAACTTTTCGGCAAGTGCATAATAACCATCTCGTACATTTCTGTTTATTCCTTCCTGATTATTGGAATAATAGCTATAACATGCTTCTTCATTTTTTCCTCTGCAGTCCCAACAATAATCAGAATCACACCCGCCACTACCTGCACCTACGAAATCATCGGTAGTAATCTGCATTAATCCACGTCCCCAATCAAAAGATATAAGCTCATTATTGAACTCGAAATTCCTTCCCGTCTCTCTCGCAATTATTGCTAGAACGAGGCTTTTTGGGAAATTATCCGGGAGGGTAAACAGACCATTAAATTCCTCAACTGCTCTGAGAGCCGCGGCTGCTCTATCTCTTGAGTCACTTATGACTTCTGTGGTAGGTGGATTATATTCTTTCGTATCATCGCCATACAGTTGATTGTAATTTAATTTAACGGTTAAATAACCTTCTGTAACACCAGTATTATCAGTAAAAGTAATGATATATTGCTGCTGCATTCGCTGCGTAATCTGGACATAGATATGCTCCAGATCTGAACTTGTGGGGGCATCAAAGAATTCTCCTCCGGTATCATCAGCGATTTGTTGTAAGTCTTGGATGGGATCAAAGCTTCTGGAAATACGGACTCCTTCTTCGACTGTAAATCCCTTACTTAGGCCAAGACCGATGGTATAGACCGGTATATTTAAACCTTGGGCATGGTTAATTACCAAGCTGGTATCCGGGGGACTACCTCCACCGTGCTCTGTACTACTCCAATTTTCTTGTCCATCAGTAAGAGCTATTAATGCTTTACGCTCATTGCTCTCTAAAGCCGTATCATCCAGTCCTTTCCAGATTCCATCATATAGAGCAGTCCATCCAGTACCATATAAATTATCAATCGCATTATATAAAGCCGATTTATCGTTGGTAAAGGATTGATCTACTGTTACACTCGAGGCAAAGCTGACTACCTCAGCTCGATCATTAGCAGTCATAAAACCAACAAAAGTCTTGGCAGCATCTTTAGCATCAGACAGTTCAGTACCACTCATGCTTCCACTTCTATCTATTACCAGACTACTGGAAGAAGAAGAAGCTGAAGCACCAGCAGATTGAACTGTTAAAGAGCCAATTTCATATCCGTTTATGTCTACCTCAAAATCATTTGCGCCAATAATGGGGCTATTATTGATTGGGTCAATTACCTGGACATAGACTTTAACCTCAGGCCAATTGGTAGTATCAATTTTATTGATTGTTACATCCCAGTGGTCTGCATTTTCACTTGGCAAACTAACCGCACCATATGTTCCAATGGGAATGGTTGTATCTGGTTCAATTATTGCTTGGGTAGTAAGAGCATTGTAGCCGGAATTAACAGGTGGCTCTATGAGAATGTTAACCGGTCCTGCTACTATATCTTCAAGCAAAAAATACCCATAAATATCTGTAAAAACAAAATTATAGAAATCTTGCGCACTAACCTTTGCTCCAGGCAATGGCTTGTATCCAGTAGGTACCTGATTACTGTCTCTAATTATTATTGCACCTTTATTGCCTGTATCGGGAACATAAACATACCCTTCAAGGCTGCCATATTGCCGAAACAAAGAACACCCATTCAATAATAAGAGTAATAATACTCCTAAAATCATAATAGAAATTATAATTAATTTAAAATTATTTTTCTTTATCACTTTAATTCACCTCTCATAAAAAATTATTGAACTTTTATAGCAATTAAATTATACAAGGTACTTAACAGTATTTCTTGAATTACTATTTTCAGGGTAAAATAATAAAGAATAACTCAATCATTCCGCCCTTTAAATTAGTAATATTTATAATAATTAATCTCAATTTTAAAATAATGCATCAGTTATTATCTACTCTTTTTTCACCTCATCACTTCCACAATATCGAGCTGTTGGATGGGCATGTTTCTAAATATTTTTGTAACAAGAGCAACAGAGAGTTTATCTTTGATCGTTGTTATCCTTGCCTGAGCGATTAAATCTAATTCTCTATCTAAAATTTCATTGGTTTTGGGATCAAGGATTACTTCTCCTTCGCGGTAGATTCTTATTTCATCTCCCACTTGTATACTAGAGCTTTCTCCAAGATTTATATACACCTGGGTTATAGCTCCAGAAGAGGTTGATTCCACTTTTACCACATATCCTTCCAGAGGTGCTGAACTTACTGCTATATTCTTTTCGTCTATCTTAGCCACAATATTTAAGACTACTTTGTTACAAATTAATTCTATTGCGGATAAAACATCTACCGCTTCCTGATGAGAGAATCCTATACCACCAGGAATAGGAATGGGTAATACGCCGGAAACAGCAGATTTAGAAGCTTTTTCTTCTTGTACTGTAGAAAAGAGGATTTCTCCGGTAGTTACATCTATGATACGAATGGTCATGACTACTTTTACCGAAGATTTTTTAACATTTAAAGGGCCAATCTTTATTCCTCCCCCTTTGGCAAAAGCTATATTAGTCAGACTGCCGGTAAGTATGACATCTACGCCAATCATCTTTCCTAATTTAACTGCTGTTGTTTGGTCTACTAAACCAGAAAAGTTTTGGAAGTTCTGTTCTTGTAAGAGGAGGTCAAGTTTGGCTCTCTCAAATACGCGAAAATGATTAGTGCTAAGCAGGGCATTGATCATTAAATCGGTTGCACCTAAAGATAAAGGGGAATCGCTCCTCCAGAAATAACCAGGAGCAGTAGAAGTGATTCCTACTACCGCTATTCGGGGTAATTCTTGAGAGAAACTTGTATTAAAAACAAGTAAGATTATACTAACTACCATAATAACTAAAACTAATTTTCTATTTATCATCTTATCACCTCATTTTATCTATTATTTTTTTTAATTCTTCTTATATATTTACTTTTACAAAGACAGGTTAGTCACCAGAAGGAGTAATTCCTATATTTACGTTAAGATCGGAACTATCAGCTGGAGGAATATTTTTATTTAATTTAGCGTTTATTTTTAAAGCAGAACTTACGGATATTTTTTTTATCCAGGGGTCATAACCACCTAAGCCTATAATAATTTCTAATACCTTTCCCTCTTCCAAAGACAGTTCACAGGGAGTATTGCCGTAAAATATCCCGCTGATTTCTACATCTGCTCCGATCGGTTCTGAATTTACTGGTACTAATATTACTTTCGGAGCTTTAGTAACCTCTGGAGTTGTAGCTATTACCCTTTGTCTTAGACTATTAATCGATTTTAATATTGCCTGTTTCATCAGATTTTGATAAATACTGTAAGTCTGACCAGAATTTTTTACATTCGTTGTATCAATAGGTAATTCTTCGGCAGCTACATCCTGATCGATAAAAAATATAGTACCTCTCTCTGCGTCTACTATTCTTAATCCGATAGTAACCGAAACTGCAGTCCTTTTGGTAGTAATACCGTAACCTTTAAATTCAGTAACCCTCCTGGTAATATCAATAACATTCCCGGTGGCTAAATATCTTGCTCCTAACATCTTACCCAATTGGATAGCATAGGAAGGATCTATTAAGCCAGAAGCACTATTAAAACCTAACTCTTCCACCGATTTTTGTACAGTAAGCCGATCTAATAGAGTAAACATTCCTGATTTAGATAAAGTACTTTCTAAAAATTGTAATCCCATATTCTCCAGGTCAGTTACTTTTACATTGGAGTGATTCTCAAAAGACACTACTGCCAGGGTGGGCAAATAATATTCTGTAGCGGAAACAATAACTGGGACAAAAAGAATACAAATTAAGATTAATAAAATTAGATACTTTTTCATTTCAATTTTCTCCTTAAATTTATTAAATTAAATACATATTTCTTAATTTTTTATAATCCAATGCCTCCTTTAGTTTTATTTTCTATTCACTCGCGTAAAAAAGCCGGTAGTCTGGCGGTCGTAATATTGTCTGAGAATGACAATATTTTAGACCCATGACTTTGCGCCCTACCCTTTCGGATAGTTTACCTTTTTCAGCTTTTTATTAATCGGATATTTTATTTTTAAATAAAAAAGGACAGAGTAAAAATAGTTATATTACTACTCTTACTCTGTCCTTTTACCTGAAAGATTCTTCCTAAGAAATTAGGAGATAGTTCTTTTCAGTAAACTCTGTATGGGTTTTCCTAAAGATTAGGAGTTGCCCCTTCGGTGCTTTTTAGTATAAAGCTCTCCAGAGTTCTGTCCGGTAACGGTTCTTTTACCTGAAAGTTTCAATACTTTTAGTATCTTGCCTCTTCGGCTCCTTTTCTTTTATGATGAAAAAGAAAAGGTCTCTCCCGTTACCTTCATACAGGTTACAAAATTTAATTTAATAGATTTATGGAAGATAAAATATTTATTTACGTTAAATATTTTACTCTATATATTATATACTACACTTATTTTAAAAATCCTTCTTTTTCAATAAAATAATTTATAAAAAATATAAAAAGCCCTTCAGTAAAATCGCTGAAAGGCCTTGTTTGTAAGGATTTGGTGGAGGCTAGTAGACGAGTTTCGCAACTTTTGTATGGGTGATGAAACTGAAAAGGTATATCAAGAGTTAGAAGAAGTACTTAGGATCTGCTGAGAATTAAAAGACAAATAACTCTTGAAATAAAGTTTCCGAATTATTGACTTGGCACACCTTCTCTATTTTTCTAATAATTCTATGTATTTATCTTGCCCCCTTGCCTTGCCCTGTTACATCAATTCCAATCCCAGAAAAAAGTTATGTCAAATGTTGGGACCCCTTTATTTTTTATTTCGAAGGAATCCATTCAAAGATGCCCCCAGCTCCTGCTGGGGGAGTTTCACTAGAGTAAGCTAACAACATAAGACAATAAAGGCAAAATTACAATTAGACTTAGAGTAGTAAGTAACCAACAGGAATTAGCTAAATCTAGGTTTAAATCATATATCGATGCAGGTATTAATGCAATAAAAGCAACCGGCATTGAAGATAAAATAATTACAACTTTAAGCGGTACGCCCCCCTCTATTTTTCCATAACCCAAGAGGAAAGCTATAGTAGATATAATTGAAGGCACTAATACAAATTTTATAATAGAGACTGCTATGGATTCTTTAATATAATTTTTTACTTTCCCGAATTTCATAGCCAACCCAATGGATACTAATAGGATCACAGTTCCTACAGGAATAAAAATAGCATTAATAGTCTTGCAAAATACTGGTCTTTCAATGCCGGATAAATTAAGAAGAATCCCTATTGCAATACTTATTAAAGCAACAATTACAAAGATATCTGTGAATGCTTCTTTAAGTTGAGAGATTATATTTTTCTTCTTAATGTTATCGTAACTAAAAGATTTTGCTATAGGAAAACCTATAACATAATAAATGGCTGGTATAAACAATTGATAAATAGAAACTAAAGCAAATCCTTTTTCTCCTAAAAATAGGTAACAGATCAAACCCCCAATAGACCCAATATTTGTAAATGACGCAGAGACAAAGATAGATCCACTATCTTTGCGATTTAGCTTAAGTATTTTTGCCGTAATAAGACCTAATAATCCTCCTATAATAATAGCAAAGATTCCTAAAAACGGCAAAATAATAATTTTTATATTATTAATATTAATTATCCATAATGCCCCTATAAAAGAAATAGGCATAAAAAATAAAAGCGATATTTTTTGGAGAAACTTACGAAATTTTTCTAAGGTAAAGGGTAATCGGATAATTCTCTTTTGTTCTAATTGCTGTATAATATAGCCTATGATTAATCCAAAAAAAATAATATTTAGTGAAACAATAAGTTTATAAAACATTATTAAGTGCTCTCGATCTTTTTTAAAAAATTATAAACACTACCCGAAATTAGTATATATTATATATATTATATATATTATATATAAAATTATCAATTGGTCGAATTGCCTCTGTCATTTACAAATCAAAAGTGAACTACTTTATTGAAGATTTGCATTTCCCAAACATTATATGGCTTCCCCCCTGTTCCTGTTCAGTGTTTTTCTACGTTTTAATCTCTTAGGGTTTAATTCCACGTAGCTCTGCTGCGGGGAGATTCATTATTCCACCATTATCAATATCAACGGTCCCAGTTTCCTGGCAAAAAATCTCAAAAAGAAAGAAGGCAGGCGTTATTTTTTATATTGTGGGACTATGGGAAAAGTCCGGTTTGTACTCTGAAATTTTGTTTTACTTTGAGGCTTTCAGGACCACTCCCTTGGTGGTTGCTTAGACCTTACTATAGGGGAGTCCTATCTGCTATACGATATGACCTTACTCTGCCGCACGATTAATATAATTAGTATTAGGTCAGTATTTTAGAATACTTGTGTTTCAATTATTATTCTATTTGATTAATAGAGAATAATTAAAATATTTATAAAATAATCTCTTATCATCTCAAAAATCCCAATAAGAAGAATATAAAGGTAATAGTTTTTTTGATATTAATTGATAAACTTTAAAAGCCTTTTTATAAGCTTGATGATGCTCAATATTCGGCTTTATTATAACGTCTTTTTTGACACATGAAGAAACTGCTTGCTTTATATTATTAAATGTTCCTGTTGTAGCTGCCATAAGAGCTATCCCATACGTAGAGGCATCATTTAAAGCAAAACTAGTAATTGGTACACCGAAAATATCGCATATGATTTGAGATAAAATTGGACTTTTTGATCCTCCACCACTAATTCGTATTTCTTTTAATACTAGTGGTTTCAAAAGTTCCAAACAATCTTTCAAAGAAAAACCAATTCCTTCTTGCACTGCTCTTATAAAATGTGATTTGTTGTGATTAATTGATAACCCCACAAAACTTCCTCTAGCGTCAGCATTCCAGTGTGGTGCCCTCTCTCCTAATAAATAAGGATGAAAGAATAAACCATCAGATCCTGGTGGGGCTTGTTTGGTTAATTCTTCTAATTCAGAATATGAAATTAACTTATTTTTGTCTAGTAAAAGCTTCTGTATCCACTGTAGTGAGGTCGTACATGAATTAGTGCCGGCTTGATAATACCAATAAGGTTTGATGGGATGTGGGTAAGTCAGGCAACCATGTTTTGTTTTAGCAGTCTCAGCAATATTCATTACTCCACCAGCACTTCCAAGGCGAATCATTGCATCCCCTGGTTTAATTGCTCCAACCCCAACTAGTTCTGCTGCTGAATCAAGACAGCCTGCAATAACTTTAACTTTGTTTGTCAAACCAAGGTCTTGAGCACTTTGTTTTGAAAGACAACCAACTACGCTACATGGAGGCAATATAGATGGAAACATAACCATTGACAGCCCAGCAAGGTCAACTAAAAAAGGATCCCATTGTCTAGTTTGTGCATTCACCATTAAAGTACTTACAGCACTTGAAAAATCAGCTACAAGTTCTCCGGTAAAACGATACACAATATAGTCTTTTGAAACGAGAATATGTTTAATTAACTTAAAAGAATTTGGTTCATTCTTTTTTAACCATAAAATTTGTGGTAATGTCCATGTACAATTGGCCTCATTAAGGGTTTTATTAATAATCTTATTACCATATTTTATCTTCAAATAGTTTGTTTCTTTTTTACTCCGTTGGTCACACCAAAGAATTGCCGGCCTGATTGGTTTAAAAAATTTATTTAAGAGCACAGAAGTATGTGCAGTTCCACATATTCCAATACATCTCACTTTTGTTTTGTTAATTTTATTTTTATAAATAACATCCCTTATAGCTTCAACCGAACTCTTATACCAATCAAGAGGATCTTGTTCTGCATACCCGTGAGCAGGATTTTTAGTATTGTAAGACTTTACACTAAAACCAATACAATCACCACTAGAATTAATAACCAAGCATTTGGCACTACTAGTCCCAAGGTCTAATCCGATATAATAATCTTTTTCTTCTTTCATATTTTCAACTCTTTAATTTTATAGGAACATTTTTACTTAATCTTTTGCGAATTGAATCCATAGAATAAGTAAACCCATTAATAAGTGCGCCAGTATCCGTGTTACATGAAATCATCTGTAACCCATGTTTAGTTAAAGACTCAATCATATCAGGATCGGAGGCATGAATACCAGTCGTAATTCCATGTTTTTTCCCTAACTTAACAATATTCATAATAGCTTGCCTAACTTGTTCTTGGCTTTTATCAGAGCCGAGAGAAAATGTAAGATCAGAGGGGCCAACAAAAGCTACATCTAGACCAGGGGTAGATAAAATATCATCTAAATGATCAAGACTTTTTTGTGTTTCTATTTGTGCTATTAGAAGAATATCTTCATTGATTTTTTGAGTATAACTAAAAGGATTGTGTTTTTTAAAACAACTACGTGCTCTTCGAAGTGACAACCCCCTGTCTCCTATTGGGGAATATTTTGAATATTTAATAGCAAGTTCAACATCCCTCTTGCTCTCTACTCGTGGTATTAAAATTCCTGAGGCTCCAGAATCAAGAGGTTTCAGAAAACACTCGCGTCGAATTTCGGGAATCCTTACAATAGGAGCAATTGATAATTTATGACATGCTAAAATAATATCTTCAATGGTCTCGTAGGAATAATTTCCATGTTCCATATCTAAAATCAAAAAATCAAAACCCACGGTTTCTAGAATCATACTAATAACAGGTGTTCTAATTTCAGAAATTATACAGCCAAACACAATTTGCCCATGTTTCAAGACTGATTTAATATTATTGTTTGAATTCACTTTTTTAAACTCCAAAGTCTTTTTTTTTATAAATAATTTTACAAATAATCAATTTCCAAATAAAAGGTTAGGTATAAACAACACAGTTTGTGGTATAAGAATTATAATTATTAGTACAAGTAACAAAATAAAAATAAAAGGAATTGTTTCTTTTGCAATATTCTCGAAACCTAAGTTAGAAATTCCGCTGAATGCAATTAGCAAAGAACCTACCGGAGGTGTAATCAAACCAATCATGGTATTTAATACTATCATAACTCCAAAATGTACAGGTTCTAAAGCCGTTAAACGTATTAATGGTAAGAATATTGGTACAAATAGCATAATATTAACTAGCGGATCAGAAAAACAACCTACGATTAAAAAAATTATATTTATCGTAAAAATAAGTAATATCGGATTATCTGAAATATTTAATAATAGAGACGATAATTGCTGTGGTATTTGTTCTGAAGTGAGAACAAAACCAAAAACCTTTGCAGCGGGAAACAGTATAACAATTGGTCCCATAGTAACAATAACTTTTTGAAGTGATTTAAAAAAAACTTTTAAAGAAATTATTTTATATGCAAACCTCCCAAGTATAATTGCATATAAAACTGCCAAGGCTGCAGCTTCAGTTATGGTGACTACTCCTGAGTATATTCCACCAAGCAAGATTAAAGGTGTTAATAATGGAAAAAAAGCTCTTAGTAAGTATTTTATAATTTCTTTTACATTTAGCGCATTACTTATAGGGTAATTTCTTTTCTTTGATATTATATAAACATATATCATAAGGGAAACTCCCATTAGCAAACCAGGACCAATCCCTCCGAAAAACATTCGCCCAAGAGATACGTTTGCAACCATTGCATAAACTACCATCGGCAAACTAGGGGGAATTATAGGTCCAATAACTGCCGAAGCAATCGTTAAAGCACCACTAAAAGGTTTATCAAATCCCCTATCTACCATTGATTCATATGCCATTTTTCCTATTCCACCAACATCAGCCACCGCAGAACCAGACATACCTGAAAAAATTACACTCGTAACAATATTTACGTGACCAAGCCCACCTGGAATAAAGCCTACTACAGCATTTGCAAAATCGAAAATTCTTTTAGTAATGGTAGCCCTGTTCATAACTTCTGCTGCTAAAATAAAAAAGGGTATTGCGAGTAATATAAAGTTATCCATAGATGTAAACATCTGAAGAGTTAAGAATCCAAGATTAATATTATTCATTAACGCATATATAACAGAAGACACTATCATTGCAAATGCTATTGGCATACCTAATATAGTCAAGAAAACAAACGAACCTAAAAATATATATAAATCCATTTCAGTCGTCCTTTCATTTCCCTTTGTATCTAATTAAATCAACTAAAGCATAATAGATTTTAATTGAATTATGGACGATAAATAAACCGATTGTTATTACTAAAATAGAATATACATATATTTCAGGTAATCGCAATGCTGCTGTGATATTAAGACCTTTTAACATATTTAAAGTTGGATTGATTAATAGCACAAATAAAATCTGTAATAAAAACAGTATCAATATATTTGCAACCTTTTGTAACTTTAAAGGAAGAGAAGCAATAAAAAAGCTGATACGAATATGTCTTTTATTTCCAAGCGCATACGCACATGCCAAAAAGCCCGTCCACACGAACAAAAAGTTTGAAGCTTCTTCAATCCAGTATATAGGTCGAATAAAAACGTACCTTGCTATAACCCCTACAATTACAATGAAAAAGACCATCCCAAACAATAAACTCGCAATTATTTTTTCTATTTTAGATAAAGTATTATTACTAATTATCATTTTAAATCAACCCACAATAGTAGAAGTCTAAGTTGAAGTAGGTAAAGAATAAAATGATTCTTTACCTACTTCAGCAAGCCACCTTAAAAACTATTTAATTTCTTGAATTTTGTAATAGAGTTCTTTCCATTCGGGATATTTTTCTAATACGAGAGGAACTCTTTCCATGAAAGGAGTTTTATCAATTTCAATAACTTCCATTCCAGCTTTCTTGAGAAAGGAAAGTCGTTGTTGACCCTGCTCTTGAACAAGCTCATCAATATAGTCAGCTTCTTCGGAAAAAACTTCTTCGACTATTTGCTGATCCTTTTCACTTAAAGATTCCCACTTCTGTTTGGACATTATCGTACCTGAAGTGGCTAACATGTGTCCCGTTAGTATTAAATATTTTTGTACTTCATAAAATTTCATAGTAATAATCTGTGTAAAAGGGTTTTCTTGTCCGTCTGTAACGCCAGTTTTTAATGCCATGTATACATCTTCAATAGGTGTAGGAGTACCTACTGCACCTAATACCGTGGCTGCTTCCGGATAAGGAGGAAAATTGACAACTCGAAGTTTAAAGTTTTTAAAATCTTCTGGTGTAGTAGCCTTTAAATTTTTTGTTGTGACATGCCTAAACCCAAAATTGTAAAGATCAAGTTGTTTAACCCCTACTTTTTCTCCAATAGTTTTTTTAAATTCTTCGTAGATCGCACTCTGTTTAAATTTATTCCAATGATCATAATCTCTAAAAACATAGACGCCAAGGAGTACGCCGGATGCCGGCCAATAATCGATAGCAGTATCAAGAGGACACATATCTAAAGTTCCCATCCTTACGGCCTTAATTGCATCTTTGTAGCTTGCGTAAGTACCACTTGGGAATATTTTTAGTTCAATTCTTCCGTTTGTTCGTTCCTTTAAAAGTTCATTTGCCCTTAAAACTCCCTGATGAACGGGATGTTCCGTTGTAAAAACATGAGAGAAAGTTATTGTTATTTTTTCACTTGCACTTATAGTAAAAGCAAACGAAAATACAAAAAATAACGCTAGCGTAATAATTAATGTTTTTTTCATTTTTAAATTACCCCTCTTAATTAATTTTTTTAAACTTAAAAACGACCTTTTTATTTTCTACCTAAATTAAAAAACTTCATTTATCCATTTATCACCCCCCCTCTATGCTTTAATATGTTTTTTTATTTATAATGAAAAATATATAGCAAGATACCATATATAAGCATAATGTATTTTACTTCCCAATGGTTTAGCAAATATTAGAAAGAAATGAATCTCCCCGCAGCAAGCTGCGGGGTATCAAAAGGAAAGAATTTATATATTGAGACACCTACGGTTTATCAAACTCTTCCTTTTGTAAGGTAACCCTGTAGCAAGAATTATCAAGTTAATATATTTTGTAATAATATTTCACGGCGTATACAATTTTGGTTACTGTTTTTTAACAAAATATGTTTAAAACACATTATATTATTTATCAGTTTCTAGAAGAATTAAGTATCAAAAAAGAACTAAATAACAACCAAAATTGTATACGCTGCCTAATATTTTATATTTTATTATTAAAGTTGTCCTTAATTTAATATATAATAAAATATAATCATTTATTTTTTAATTACACCTAACGTTATATTTTTTGCATCTTCTATGTGTGTAGCTATTTCTTTCAAACAAGTTTTATCTCTAACAATTAAGAGATCTAATATTTTTTTGTGTTTTCCAAAAAACTCAATAACATACCGTTTTCTATATTCTTTTGTAGTGTTTACTTTAAGTAGAGTAAAAAATGCTGAAGACATTGTTTCCCATGCCTGCAATATTGCTCGATTGTTAGACGCTTGTAATAGTTTCCTATGAAACCTAATATCTAAATTACAGTAATAACTAATCTCCATATTTTTTCCTTCATGTTCGAGTTCAGAAAGTATTTGAATCAAAGGGTAATATTTAATCGCATCAGATTCAATAAGTATTTTGACGGCTTTCATTTCTAACCACAATCTTAATTCATACATATTTTCAATTGTTTTATTTGTAAATGAAATAACTCGTTTTTCTTTATTATTCTCTTCAATTAATCCTTCGTGAATCAATTTTTGTATTACAACCCTGATTGAACCTCGACTAACATTATATATTTTGGCTAATTCTACTTCTAACAAACGATCCTCCGGAGAGTATTTTTTGAGAATAATATCTTCTCTTAGCTTTTCAATAGCACCTTTACTTACATAACTTCTAGAATCTATTTTAGTCATTTTAAAATTTCCCAACTTTCTAATAATATGTATCCAAAACCATTTTTTTAGATATAATAATGTTTACTTTATACTTTGAATGTTAACATTGTACATAATTATATAACATTAATCTAATTATGTCAACACAAAATCCTACATTGTCATTTAAGAATCAAAAGTGCACTAACCTGAAATGGTAAAAAAGATGTAATCTAGAACTAAATTCTAAAGAGAAAACTAGTGTACCACTGCATGAGAGAACAACTTCGGATTACTCCGGATAAAGAATCCGGTCTATCTGAAGTAAGATTCTGGCATAAAGACAGGTTTTTAGGTACACAAAAAGTCAAAAATTCAGATCTTAATTTGGTTCGCTTTTAAAATACAACTAACACATTTTGTCTATACTAATATCTATTGCAAAATTCCTCAAATCCCTTATAATTCACTATTACCGTAATTTTGCTCATTAAAAATCATGCCTTTATGTTGTGCAACCAGCTTAAAAGAAGCAATAAAATATGCATTTTCTCTCTTGGGCTAATTAAGAAAAAATCCGGAGGTAATTAAATTTGAAGGATTCCTTAAATGCTCTAGCAAATATGCAAGTAAATAAGAGAATACAGAAGAAAAAGAGAGGATATAAGAGAAAAGAAGACTAAAAATGGGGATTTTCAGGAACCACGAAAAATAAAAGCTAATTTAAGCGTGTTTTAAGCCTTTATTTTAAAGTGGCTGGTATGAATCATCGTATTTTTTAAATACGCCCCGTATACGCCAAATACGAAGCTTTTTTCAAAAACGCTAAAACCCTTATATATCAACGGTTTCATTGATTTTTAGCAAAATCAACCCGTAATTCATTAATTGTCTGTTTGATTTCCTTGATTTCAGCAGTAACATTATGGGAAAACTCCTTTTGATTCTTCACTATTTCATTAATAAAAAACTCTAATTTCCACACCAGATATACAGAAAGCACCAGGGGAAAGCCGTTATTTGCTATTAATTTAAGCATATATTCAATATCCAATTAATTTACTTCCTTTCCAGATCCTCTTTTGTCCGGGTCTGATATCCAGGTGCAGGAAATTTCTCTTTTCATAATATCCTATACCGTTAAACCCTATTTCCTGGGTAAAAAGGAGAAGATCGAAAAGTAAAAAATCCTTTACATGGATATCTACTGCCATACCCAGGAGATGATAAGAATTAGAAGCTCCCCCGACCTTATGATTTTCTTCTTTACACCGGTAACCGGAATTTACGTATATTGGCCTATTTATCACCATCCTTAGATGATTTAACCTGGCTAAAAGGTCCGGAGACAGCATAACCCTCCTGCAGCAGGGACACTCAAACTCACGCAAAGAAAAATATTCAGTTAATTCTATATCATTAATTATATCCATAATTTATTTATATCTTAAAGTCCTGCCGTTTCTTACTACATCCGGCATAGCCTTATATATAATTTCGTTCACCTCCGGGACAGTAGCTTTCATAAGATCCTTTACGTAAGAAATCTCGCCCTCTTTTAAACTAACTTTTTGTTTCCTTAATATCTCAATTAATTTTACCCAGGCTATTTTCCATTTTTCCTCACCATTCCCTATCCCAAGTTCTTCTTCAGCCCAGAGCATAGCTGCAAGTATGGCCTCTTTTATTTTGTCTGCCCTGTCCTGGCCAAACTTGCCTATCATAAATTTAGAGACCAGACCGACAAGAAAAACAAGAGCGAAATCTAATAGATATTTAGTGATAAATACTTCTAACATTTACTACTCCTTTCCGCCTGTGCGTGTTAGTACGCAGACAGGCATCTCTCCCCGGGAAGGTCCGCGGAGCCCTCCAAGGAAGAATATTATATTAATTTATTTTCTAGCTATTAGCCCACTTCTTTGCTTTCTCGCTTTTCTGGCTAACGACTATTCACTATTCACTAACGACTAATTTACACATCCATAACATCAGTAGACTTGTAATCAAGGATTCTCGCATTGACTTTAGCTACTAAGTCATTACCATTATTATGGAAAATGTTCTTAGTTATGATAGTATCCATAACTCCTTCAATAGCTGCATCTTGAGCAGCTAAATCGGCATAATCTCCATCATCTAAGTTCTTGGGATTATTTAAAGTTAGATTAGTGGTCTTTCCAACAGTATCTCTAAACTGCATATACAGTCTTTTATAACTAGTTACCTCCCCTAATTCGGTTGCCATTATATTTTTCACCTCCTTTTTCGTTTATGGTTTACAATTATTAGCGATTATTCAGTAAGTTGGGATTCTTTTCCGAATCTGATTTCATCTACGGTATACTTCTGCAATCCGGTTAAAGCGGTAGCTACATCATAGGCATCCTGTTCTAAAGCAGCAGATTTAATCTTAGCAAAGGTCTTGCTGTTGATGATAGGTGCTCCGGTATCCGGATTGGTGCCTACTACCAGTCTAAACTGCAGGGCCGAATCACGAGGAACTGTTACTACTATTGCCATTATTTTTCACCTCCTTTTTTAGAATCCCCGATCAAGTCGAGGACGGGTTTTAAATCAAGTAAAGCTAAGATGTTTATGTTTATATTACCATATATACATATAATAGTCAATATTAGGACATTATTACCCTTTAAAATGTATAAAGCTTCCTATTTCTCTGTTTTCCTTATAAATACTCCTTTTTTTATACAATTAAAAGGGATCCTTCCCGGTACAAGCCTGCCCTCGATCCCCGATCAGGAAAAGGACCCCTTTGGTTTGCCTATATATAGAATTACTATTTGTAGAATTAATAAAAAGAGTTTATGATAAGCTAAGAGTCTATGAAGATGTACCACAAGAAAAATTAGTGGTTAATTTTCGAAACTTCACCTAGAGTCGTGCATAAACGAAGTAGTTTGGTTATTTTAAGTTATGCACTATGGCTATAAAAAATATTTGAAAGGATTTAATAATGAAATTAATATCTTCATGGTCTGGTGGCAAAGATAGTTGTCTTGCATTATTTAAAGCGATTCAAAAAGGATATGAAATAAGTATTTTACTTAATTTTATATCTGAAGAATATAAACGATGTTGTTTTCATGGTGTATCAAGTGAACTTATGAATATACAAGCAGAAGCAATGGAAATTCCAATAGTTCAAAAATCTGTATCCGCTGATATGGAAGAGTATGAAGATCAATTTAAATTAGCCGTAAATGAATTAAAAGAAAAAAGAAAAATTCAAGGAATGGTATTTGGTGATATTTACCTTGAAGAGCATAAAAGCTGGGTTGACCGCGTATGTAATGATATAGAAATTACACCATTTGAGCCATTATGGAATTTACCAGCAGAAAAAGTGGTCAAAGAATTTATCGATATTGGGTTTAAAGCAATAGTGATAAGTGCAAAAGCAGATTTATTTGAAGAAGATTTTTTAGGAAGAGACATTAATTATGACCTGATTAGCGAAATCAAAAGGAAGAATATATGTTGCTGTGGAGAAAATGGCGAATTTCATACATTTGTATATGATGGACCAATATTCAAAAAGAAAATAATCATAAATGAAGCTGAAAAAATATTAAAAGAAGGTTTTTGGAAACATTGGTTTTTAGACATAAAAAAATACAAAATAGAACAAAAATGAAATTATAACCACAGCGCATAACAGCGCGTAGCCGGTTCGAGTGGAGTACCACATTCACCTAAATTGCCTTTGCGAGTACACGTCGGCAACTTCGGCTACAGGCAGCGTTAAGCGAAATACCGATTGCTCACTCAACATCGCATATTCAGAAACATTATATGAAATGGTGGTTTTCACCATTTTGATATAATCCCCCACCTAGAATATAATAATCATTAGGAAAATTATTGAAATAGACCAGGCTTAAATGAGTTTTTTTCTAATCAGCAAAGAGGCTGCTCTCTCACTCCATTAACTCACCTTTATTAATAAAAATTACAGTTAAAAAGATGGCCTCTTTTCCTCCCCCTCCCCCCCCCGGTATTTTATATAAATGATTTGTTAACCTGCTTTTATTGACTTCCTGGTAAATAACTTCTGATCATCTCATCCCCACGACCGCCCGCCAGGAGCTTTTTTTGCTAAGAAGTTATAAGTGAAAGTCTGCCAATACATAACAAGACTCTATCGGACATTCTACAATAAATAATTTCTCGTTTATCTTATCCGATAAAGCTTTGTTATGTATAGCAAAAAAAGCATTATATTTTTAACCATCTAAAAGCTTTTTCAGCCTGGTTAAAAATATAAAGGCGGGCTAAATTAGATACTTTTCCATCGTAGGGCTAAATCTCTATTCCTGATAATCGAATGCCTCCCCCTCCCTTCCCTCCCTGTTTCTGCTCACTATACTTCTACGTTTTAACATTTTTTATCTGTCTGCGTGCCTAAGCAGAGCAGATAAAAAAAACTAAAACCACTATAAGAGTTTATAGGTGCGACACCGAGGGCGTTTATAGAAGACTCATCACCGCAAAAAATGCAGGCAAGCAATTTAAGCATGAGAATTTTTTGCGGCACTGGCTTCTACAAACGCCAGGAGAAGAAATTGCAAAGAGAAGAAAAAAGATAATCTTTCCCTGGCGATAGGTGAAAACTACATAAATAAAATGTTTCTTTTTTTTTAACTTTTTATTTATGGATGTTTTTACTTATCGCTAACCGTAAGAAATCCGATAAATTTAGCCACCGAAAAGGGAGATAAAAAGTTCCCGCTCTTCTTCTCTTACTTACTTTTTATCTTGTTTTTACGGGGATAGGATTAATCCACCGGTCGCTAACCATTGCACATTCTATATCAGAATAAAGATATATAAGAGGGGGTGTCTTTCCCTTCTTATATATCTTTTAAGCATTTGTCTTCTCCCTGCCCTGTTTAGTAGATACTTACTTAACAGGGTTTGCATTACATGATAAAAATAAATTCAAATTTCTACTTTTGGTAAATTTTAATTATTTTTTGAATGTTATGCTTCTCTTTTCGCTTTACTATTTTTAGTATTGCTTTTTGTAAAAGAGGGGTGATTTCCCCCTGTTTATAAAAAGCAATACTCTTTTTCTCTCCCTGGCAATACTCTCACTGATAAATTACTATTTATCCTGTTGGGTGTATTGCTATTTCTTTTTACTTCTTACTGCCCGATGATATTTTTTTTGAGCCAACAGGAAGATGCTTTTAATCTTCCTGTAAAGACTCAGAAAAAAATTTATTCGGGCAGATCGTTCGGCAATATAAAGATATTTCAACCAGGTAATTGAAAAGGTTTTTTTACTATGCAAGTTACTGCTTGCAGGGGTACAAAAAACCTTTTGTGTTACCTGGATAAACTCATTAAAAAGAAAGAGCAGCAAGTGTCAGAGGCTAATACTTTAACTTCTGCCACTTGCTGCGGTCTTCTCTCCGTACTTGTGAGGAAACAGGTGCTTGAAAACTCCTTGTTTTTAATCGACTGTTTACTCATAGGTACGCCTTCTCTTTGATTTTCTTCTCTCCGGATAAAATTATATTTCGTAAATAGGGGCTGTTTTTGCCTTATTTACTAAAATATAATTTTATCCTTTCTTCCGGTGATCACAATCTAAAAAGGTATTTTCTTTTAGGTTGTGTTAACCGGTCTTTTCTTTCTTTTTTAAAGTTCTCTGGTTTTAAAGTTCTCCTACTCTTACTACCTGTTGATATTTTTCTTTGGTCCAACGGGGATATGTTTTTAATATCCCATGTAAGGGCCAGAGAAAAATTTGAACAGGTAGTTATTCCTGACGGCAATATTAAGACAATCAATCAGGCAATAGAAAAGTATTTTTTCCTATTCCTAAAATACTTTTGAATTGCCTGGAGTATTACGATAAAAGGGTCTGCGGAAACAAGTAGACTCACAGAGACAGAACAGGGGCGGGGCAAGTGAGAGAGGATCTCGATAATGCCTGCAATTATGCTTGTAGAGTAGGAGGTGAATCGACCGCAGTTTTTCCTTCCCCCTTGATGCTTCCCCCCTAATGAATCATAGCCTAACCTTAATTTTTTTGCGGTGGCGAATAAAGCGAAGCAACAGCGGGGCTTAAGAGCGATATCTTCACTTGTATTTATGCTTAGAAGCGTCCCCGCAAGCGTAGCTTTTGAGCCAAGGAGCAATAATAAAAAGAAGGGGGTTAAGAGGGGGGTTTTAGGGGGGATTGAAGGGGGAAGGAAAGTTACCCGCCCCGCGCGTGGCTGAGTTGTAAAATCGAATTAGCCGGAGTAGATCAAACCTGTCCTCGACCTGATCGGGGATTAGCCAGGTAAATTAGATTAATCAGAGTGGCCAGAATTGATAAATCGGTATTAGGTGAAGTGGATTAATTTAGATCTAAAATTAAATATGAAATATTAGAGAAAAGTCGTCCCGATATGGTAATGAACAATGAGAGATAGTAGGGAGAGAAAAAGAGTGGGTCCTCAATTTGCTGAGCATGAAATACTGAAAAAATATTTAAGCCTAATAAAATAAAAAAACCGAAAGGAATTAGTAATTATTATTTAATTATTGTTTTTTAACCAATCATAATATTTACGACGATTTTCTGGTGAAGAATCCTGTACTCCTAAAGGATATCTACCTCTTAAAACAGCTTCTTGTCCATCAACTGTTAATCCTGTTTCTTTTTCTATCTTTTTCACTGCATTATTTGAATAATAAGATCCATATACTAAGGCACCTATAATACAAATCACAAACCAATACCATTCTCCACCTGAAAGAAAAATAAACAAAAATGCAATTGCAAGAATAATCCAAATATTATGTCCAATTTGCTTGGCCTTCCTTCTTTCTTGAATAATTTTGGCCCTCAGGCGTTCGTTTGCTTTTGCAAATTGCTCGTCTAACATAAAATCAACCCCTCCCATTCAAAAAATATTCAACATTTATATTTTTAATGACATTAATACAAATTATTTCGTGCTGAAGTTATCATTTACACATTTCTTCAAATTCATATTTAACCATTGCGAAATTATTTTCCCGCTTGTTACTAGCAATCTTAAACGCTCCTGGGTTTTTATTCTTTTGCAACCATTCGTAAGCACTAACCTGCTCTACCCCGACCAGCTAAACCCTTCTTTTTCTAATTTCTTCCTGGCTTGGTATATTTCATGATAGTTTCCTTCTTTGACCGCTTTAATGCTATTTTTATCAACAAATATTAATTTAAATTTAATTTCTTCGAGTAATATTATCAGCTCGTCAACTTAGCCTTTCTTTAAATTATAACAACAAACTTCGTATAATTAATATCTAAATGAAATATTTATATTTATAACCTAATTCTTGTGTCTTTCCCCAAAATTTGGAAATGTCTTCCTTTTTGGGGTACTTAAAATATTTCTGAATATACTCTAAGCTTATAATCATAAAATGAATGGATACAAAAATAGATCTTATTTCACAATCTTCTGACTCTGGTCCCCAAAGTACTTTTTTAAGTAATCCATTTTTATCATATATTAAATATCTTCCCATCAAATCAGGTAAAGAATGTACCCCAATAGACGCAACACGATAAAATGTTTTATAATGTTGTCCTATGGCTTTTGAATCTATTCTATTCACTCTTTCCTCTAAACTCATTGCTACCGGTTTGTTATTTTTATTAAATATATCTTTAACCTCTAAGCTACGAAGAATATTTATTAAATCTTTTTTCATTTCACTATATGATTTTTTTTCAAAATATTTTTCTTTATCGCTTTCAGTAAAATACTCTTTGTTTTTAGGATTATTCACTTCGTTTATAATTTTTAATGCAATTATTATTTCCAGAGAATAAAATCTCTTTGCTTCATTTATGCCCAAAACACAATAGCAAACATTTACCATTTCCTCGAATAAAACTCTACATAAATTCTCTGCATTATTACAAAAATGATGTCTAAACAACTTATAAACAGCCTGAAAAGTAGTTAGGGACTTAGTGAATGTTCTAGTTATCATCGCCCCTTGAAAATCATCATTTTTTAATCCGGTTTTATCGTGTATTTTATGTAAAAAATGATTAAACTCTTCATAAAAATCAAAAACTTCATTATACTTTGCCAGCAGATTATCTTCATGTTGTTTAATATCTTTTCCTAAAAACCCATATTCGTTTATTGGCATTTTTACCCCCCCCCTAAAGTAGCACACGAAATATTCTGATTCATTATAATGAAAAATCTTTTCAGTAAAAATACAACAATTATAGAACAAAATTCAAATAATATTACTTAAAATTAATTGTCTGATAAAGGGAATGGTTTTCCGGGTTGTAATAAATAAAATTATGTGACAGGTAATGCTTATTTGTCACACTTCAATCCTCCCTGAATCAATCCACTCTTTTATTATTTCTCTCCTCTTTTCTTCCAGGACAACCCAAAAGTTGCCGGATTATTAACTTGGTAGCCTCCCCTATTTAAGAAAATGGGATGTGTTCCTATTTGTTATAATATATTCTTTTTTAATAATTCAAAATGTTTCGGATCAGATTCTGCCACGATATTCAGCAATACTTTCATTGCTTCTTGACTTTCGGTTTTATCCTTATGTTCAATCGTACTTGTCGGGTCTGACCCATGAGAAAATTCTTGTATTAGCTTATAAACTTTACCTTTTTCAATTTCACTTATCCTTTTGGTATCCAATTGCTCCATCTTGCTGGCCAAGTCTCCTGTTGTTGGGATCTTGAAATTTGTAAATATCTCTAGAAACCTTCTTGCTATATTTCCAATAGTATAAAAATCTGCATATTCTGGAGAACTATCATCTACAAAGTGATTTAACCTAGCAAATAGAAAATGATATTCCGACTTAAACTTTAGTAAAGTTTTTTCAAGTTTCTTCAATTGTGCGTGTCTTTTGTTGTCTTCTATAAAGTTTTCTATCATATGGAATTCACAAGGAACAATCTTCTTTTCACTATCCTTCTTATCTTTATTATAAATCCTCACTTTTTTACACTTTCGTAAAAACCACTCTTTCACCAAATTAAACAATTCAAAGTTGTGAGTGGTAATAAAAAGTTGCCCAGCATCTTTGAAATGATATTTTATTACGGAAAAACAATGATAAATGAAATTGGAATCAAAACTGGAAATCGGATCATCAATAAAAATGATCCCTTCTTTAATCCTAAAATCTTTTTCTTGAACTTTAACAATGAAATACGAAAAAGCAATAGCCGTTTTTTCGCCTTCACTTAAGTTGCTAGCAGGTTGTCCATCTCGTTTGATAATGTAACCTTTTTTGTTAACATCTAATTCAAGTTTAATTTCTTCTCTTCCGAAAAATTCCTTTAAATGGTTGTTAATATTTTGTAAAGCTTTCGCTATATCTGAAGTTTTTCGTTCAAACATTTCAATTTTTTCATTATTTGTACCCAATTTTTCTTTTGTTGATTTTTCTACTTCGATACTATCTTCTAAATCTTGTTTTATTTTTTTGTAGTTTTGCTCCTTTATGGCAACAGCAATCAGATGAAGCTCCAATTTTTCTTTTGTTGATTTAACTTCTTCATCGCGATTATCAACTTTTTTATTATGTTGCTTGATTACTTTGTTTAATTCTTTAATAATTTCATCATAAGTATTTTCAAAATCTTCTGGCTTATCCGGTGGATCTACAACAGAAAGCGGGTTACTAAATTTTTCTTGTAATTTTTTTGTTGTCTCATCTATCCATTTATTCAATTTTTCTATCAGATCATTCATATTTTTTACTTGCTTATGGTAATCGCTCTGCAAATCAAAATAAAACTCACCGTTTTCTTTAGTAATTTTTTCTTTTTTCAAAATCTCTAATTTTGAAATAAAGGTTTTTGTATTGCTTTGTAAATTCTCATAGTCTTTGCTAAAATGCTTTGATAAAGAATCCATGAAGCCATCATCTAGGGGCTTTTGGCAAAAAAGACACTTCTCTATCTCTTCTTTCTTTTTATGTAAATCATAACCTTGTTTTACCCAAGTGTTCAAGTCTTGATCATTTTTTAATCGTTCAAGAGTTTCCGAAATTATTTTTTTAGAAAGTAATTGATTTAAAATCTTAAAAATTCGGTCAAAACTAGAGATGTTTTGACCACTAAAAACGAAATTTAGTTCGTACTTCGGGAAAGGAGTTTGTTTTTTCTTCGCTTCACTGTTCATTATTTTTTTATATTTGTCAAAATCTTCATCTGAAAGTTTTGTAAAGTTATCGATACCAACATTATCCAAAGTGGTCTTGAGACTACTCTTATTATAGTCATAATACTTATCTCTAACTTTCAAGCTTCCAACAGTTATTTTTATATTTTGAGCGGTCGCTATGCGGAAATTTTCTTCTACTGTTTCAGTCTTTATTTTTTCTTTTTGAGCACTACCAAAATCTTTAATCAACTTTTCGTTATCTTCTTTTAAATCTTCTAATATTTTCTTACTTTCAATATCTTTTTCACTAATATAAACAATTGGATTACTTGAGTTAGATGGATCAAAAGAAATGTTTTCATCGATAAAATCCTGGTTGAAAACTTTTACAGAAAGATTGAAATTTGTAATATCCCAGCTTTTGATAGTTGAATGGGTATCCGTTTTTATCTCAAATATTCCATCTACCCCATCTTTTTTCGGATACTCTTTAAATGCTGTTGATTTCTTTTCGCAGGTAGTAAAAATTCTGGAGAGTAATGTCTTTCCGCTTCTATTCCAACCATAAATAAGATTAAATCTTTTAAACTCTGGGATATCTTTATTCCACGAAAAATCGTGGAAAATTCCGAAATTTTTTAGTTTAGTGATTTTTGTAATCATAATAAGTAAATATTAAAAATTGTTGACTGAATATTTTTCCTCTGATTTTTTAATATTTTCTTTCGTACCCCCCTTTTATTTTGAATGGGAATACATCCTATTTTTTCAATGGTTTAACTTTCCACTTTACGAGGTTTTCCTTTAGGATGTATATATATAATAATACCTAAAGCCTCAACCATCTGAATAAGAAACTCCTCGGCTTCTTTGGGTTTTCCGTTAAAAAATATCGAATTACTGAACTAATTTAACCTTCTCCTGTCATCTTGCAGAAGTGATGTCAATAAAAATAGCTGTCCCTATTATTGTCCTATTATTGTCCAGATAATCCAAACGTCACTCTGTCTTATGTAATAAATAAGATAAACTAAACGTCCCCTTGTCTTACTCCCCTTGTCTTACCCTATTGTCTTGACCGTAACATGCAGCAAAGCCACGGATTACGGTCAGCTGTAGTGACTAGTTATACGAAATTTATGATGACAACCAAGATAAAACCTGTGTAGGGATAGGGGCACCTATCGCTACGCTACCATCTGGACGAACTATAACACCAGCCATATTTCCAGTAAATATATTGTTCTTGAGAGTTATGCTACCAACTTGAATTTTTTTATCTGATATTGTTACAGAAATTTCACCACCATCAAGTATTCCAAATGCAACACTGGTCTCAGAACCAGGGCGAATCTTATAAAGGAATCTACTGGATTCTTTGTCAGAAATAGTTATGATCCCTGGGGGTGTTTTAGAAACACCGGTATTTGGATTGCTTGAAGGTTCATTTTTCAATACTTCAAAAACAGGTGTTCCTTTTATCTCGCGTACAACTGTAATGTTAGGGGGATTCCCTGGTTCCATTATAAAATAACGTCCTTCGAAAACTAATGGCACTGAAAAACCAATGAATTCATTTCCTCCAAATTTTGCCATTTTGCTCCTCCTTTTTCTTTCATTTTTCAGATAGGAAGTTCAAGTCTTGGAATATCACTTTTCATCTTCACCCTCGATTTTTTTAATCACTCTGTTCACTGTAACATAAGGCACGCCGATATATTCTGGTATATTTTTTAGGACTAAAATAGAAATATATTCTCTTATCCCATCATACCCCCACCACCTTTTTCTCGATAAGCATATGAATTTGTCCAACTTGTTTGTCCTTTTATAGAAATAGATTTAGGCGGATTTAAAGCGACAAATTTTTCTAATTTTGACTGACAAACTTTTTCAAATATACAAATTCCATTAAAAGTTTTTAATAGATTATCGCCTCTTAAAAAAATCTCTCCATTATGACGGGGTAATTGTAAAGAATCTAATTGACAAGGTATCAATCTATATTTAGGTATTGCTCTTATGTTTAATCCCTTTTTGCTGCATTCAGGGCATTTTCTTAACCTTGCACCAAAATGGTAGAAGGTATGACTATTTTCACATTCATATTTTACAACACTTGGCTTGCAATATTCTCTACCAATCCGATAAATTAGATAATCCATCTGACAAGGTGATAAAGGAGCAGTAGTACTGTCTAATTTGATCCATTTTTCCCAAACTACTCTCCATGCTTTGGAACTCATTTCATCAATGTAACTATATTGATAACAAAATATATCTAAAAAACTAGAAAGTAATTGTATTCCAGTCTGCAAAATACCAGTTCTTAAAGCTAATTTTATAGTATTAATATCACTCGCAACATCGATTTTATCAAAATGATTTAACTTAGCCCAAATATTCCATTCATACATATCTCGTAAATACATATTTGCTTTCTTAAGACCATAACCGATATTTGGAGTATTTACTAATCTTTCCCTTATCAGTACAGAATCATTGTTATAATATTCTGCTATTTCAAATGCTGAAATATTTTTATCTAATAAAAACTTTGCAGCATTTTTTGCAAAATCAGTACGTTTATCAGTTTGGGATAAACGAGTCATTCCCAAAAACTTTAAAAAACTCTCAGGGTCCTCTGCAATCTCTTGAGCTCTAAATCTATTAGGATCATCAAAATATTTGTCAAATTGATTTTTTGGTGGTTCCCGAAAATCCTGATTAGCTGTAAAAAATCTAACCTGCGCAACCGCTTCAGGTGATAAACCTTGAGGTTGATTTGCTACTCCGAGTATTTTGTTACCATATAGTTTTATTGTCTTTGATAAAGCTTCTGCAGCCAATTGTGCTTTTTCTCTGTCGATTTTTACATTTAATATTTCTCTATGATTTGCTTCCCAAAATTTATGAAACTTAGAAAAATATTGAAGTTCTTGCCCATTAAAAGTAGTGGTTCCGATTTTTTCATGCGTTTGGAAAAAATACTCATTTAATTTTTCTAAAAAACGTTGAGCAAGAGAAATTTCAGATAAATTAGTCCATGAAGCGGGTAATGATATGTCTATTTTTTGATTTACTTCCTTAATAAATTCTACAAAATTATCTATTTTATTCATCTCTCTTTATTAACTTAAATATCAAGAATAAAGGCCCCATTTTTTCCCATTACGATAGTTAGTTAGAGTTATAATTTTATAAATTTTCCTAAGAATCTTGGTCTTGCGTAAAACGCTCTAGATGTAGTACCATGGCCTGCCCCTTTTGTCCTTGGTTGAATGTATAGTCCCATTTTCCCAGTCAAAGAATCAAACCCTTTTTGTGTATCAAAAAGAGTTTGCCTAACAAGATCATAATCAGCCTTTACCGTATTATATAGCTCTCCCTGCAGATCAAATTCGACAACAGAATGAATATAGCTAGGTTCGTCAATAGAATCTCCAACAATTCTCGCAATTACTATTGCCTTTCTAAGCTTTGCCAATAAATGACTATCCCTAAATTCTTTTTGACAAACGTTAACCGGGTCAATCATCGTAATAGCCATAGTTTCTTTGAATGTAAGTATACCATTTTTTTTATATTTCAAGGGAATTGATTTTAATTCCCATGAACCAAAATTGGGAGATTGTGCTGAATTTAACGGAAGTTTCAAATATCTTTCAAATACATGTCCTGCCCATCCCTTGTTTACTCTACCATTACGATAGATAGTAACATTGTATTCATGTGCTAATTCATGCAACTCTTTTCCAACAAGTTTTCTTAATTCTTCAATAGCTTCTTTTCTTTCCATTATTAAATTCCTTATAGATTATGGCAACAATCCATACTCGGGCTTTTTTTCACTAACATGACGATATCCATCTTTAAATAAAGACGAATTTTTTTGAAAAAACTCATCTTTTAGCCTGGGGATTGAATATTTATCTAAGTATTCCTTTTCTGAATCAACACCAATAAATTTACGGTTGTGTCTTAATGCTGCAACTCCTGTTGTTGCACTTCCACAAAACGGGTCAAGTACAATATCGCCTTCATTACTGCTAGCTAAAATAATACGTTCTAACAAAGCTTCCGGTTTTTGCGTTGGATGTTTGCCGTATTTTTTTTCTCCATTTTTTGGAGTATTAATTGCCCAAATGCTCCTCATCTGTTTTTCTGGTTTTTTTATAAAATCCTCATTCCAAATACCGTTTTTCATCACCTTATAATGGAATGTATGTTTAGAATGTTTATTTTTCCTCACCCAGAGTAAGGTTTCATGGCTCGCTGTAAACATTCTACAAGAGAGATTAGGAGAAGCATTGGGTTTAAACCAACAAATATCATTAATAATATGCCAACCTTGTTTTTGAAGTGCAAAACCACATGAATAAATTGAATGATATGTCCCAGAAATCCATAATGAACCATTTGGTTTTAATACTCTTTTGCAAGCCTCGATCCAGTTATAACAAAACTTAAAGTCCTCTTCTATTCCTTTGCTTTTATCCCATTTTCCCTTGTTTACGCTAACTCGTTTACCGGCATAACAAGTAAATCCACCATTTGATAAATTATATGGTGGATCGGCAAATATTAAATCTATACTTGCTTCGGGTAGTTTACTTAAAACTTCAATTACATCTCCTAGATACAATCTTATTCCTATTTCTTTAAAATATGCTTCCAATTTATAGCATCTCCAAATTGTTTATTTTATAATTTTAGGTCAATGAGTTTATCTGTGCGAATTGCATCATAATCACAGCTTTTTTCAACCATTTAACTTCCATTCTTTTATCAATCTTTATCAATTATACAAGTACCTGCTAAGTAATTCAATAAAGACCTACTTTTATTTTTCACTAAAAAGTTTTTTTTCAGCGTTTGTTAAAACAGCTTAAATAATTTCGACGATACAAAATATTGAAAAATAGACAACCACCTATTTATCAACTTTCTTCTTGGGTCTTCCTTTCGGTCTTAACTTAAAAAGTCTTTTATGCAGCCCTTCAACCTTTCCCTAAAATCATTCGTTCCCAGAGACCGGGCTGTATGTCAGGGGATGGTTCTTTGTCACGCCTTAGACGTTTTTATTTAGTTTATTATATCACCGGTAGAGAGTAAAAAAATTAATCTTTTTTAATTTTTCTATAACTTTATATTAATACGACAAAAGGCTTATAAAATCCTTCTTTTTCCAAAATATAATTTAAACTTTCCAGGAAAAAGAACAGAGAGCGGTTGTTCTCTGTATCATTTACCTGGTTGGTAGGGATTGCCGCGTCGCTGCGCTCCCCGTAATGGAATTTTATGGAAAAATGTCCGGGTAAATCGGGAAATATCAGGGAACAAGTTAGTATTGAGATAATAAATAAGCAATGAACTTATTTCTTTTAAATTTCAATTTTAATGACTTATAATATTTAATGTTTGTAAATTTAATTTAGGTGGTAAATATGAAAAAAAAATTGAAGAAATAATTAAAGAGAAGGCTAATAATATTTATGAGAAATATTATTCTGATAATCCAGACTTTGCACTAAATGAAGAAATAAACGATAAAGAATATTTTGTTAATAAAATTTGCTTTATCTTAAAAAAAACCTTGATCACCTCGAAAAGAAAAAGATATTTAGATAAAAAATATGCCTTATCTGCCACCGATGCTTTTGGAGCCAATTCAAATATATTTTTCTCTCCAGATTTTGAAAAATCGTTAAAATATCTCTCACCCTTAAGAGCATTGGATCTTTTTGAAAATAAATATTCAGGCGATGTTAACAAATTTTATGCCCATGAACACCTAATTTATCAAAAAAACAACGGGATTATTCCCTATTTCACCATCAAAGAATTATCCTGCTTATTTAAAGATTTTGCTTTATATATCGAAGATAACAGTCAATCTATAATTGAAACGGGATGGCCTGAATACAATTTTACCGACAGTGTATGGCTCTTTTGTCATTTAGCTCCGAACTATCCCATTGAAATACCGTCTTACATTAAAAACTTTCATAAATTCAGAAATCCCGGTAATGATCCTTATTTCTTCATCAAAAAATATTTTCTAAATGAGATCAATCAATTTAAAAAATACAACCGTAAAACGGTTTCATTATCGAAAATATTATCTTATAAAGAACTGGGATATATTGAGGAAATGAGGCATATATTTTTAAAATTAAAAATATCGATATTGAATGAGATCAATCAATATCTTTTCCTGGAAACCACTGATAAAGATGCCTGGCTGCAAGATTGCGCCAGAATGATTTTTAGTGGTTTCTCAAAAAAGGACCTTAAAATGATAGAGACCATTGATAAAAAATATGGTAAAGCAAAACTATTTAATCATTTGCTAAACGGAGGGTTAAATGGGTTAATTGAAGTCATTATATTTTTATACGAGGAATGCAAATTTGAGAAAATGACCCTGGAAAAAACTACGATGGATTCAATCTTAAAAGGAACGAAATTCAATCATCAAGGAAAATTAAGATCTTATTACCAATTCGCTCAATTTACAGAAGATAAATATGAGAATAAACGCTTTAATAAAATAAAAGATAAATTAAATGATGAGCTTGCTAAAATTGAAAAAGAAACAATAGACAATAAACAATTTATATCTGACACTTTGGAACGCGCGAAAAAAGAATGCTTGAATGTACATTGTGTCATCAAACAAAAATATTATCCATTTATTAACAGCCTGATCAAATGTATTGAAAATGGTAAAAGATTTGAAATGTGTATGCCATTTTTAAACCAATTTCCTGCTCCATCTCATAAAAAAATCACTCCCTTAAAACTACCATCCGATACAAAGTGGGAATACATCACTATACAATTCCTGGATTACGAAAGAGTTAAAATTCAAGCCTCTGATAAATTTAGCAAGATAGTAAATTTTCGGAAAATGGGTTTTGAAAACCTGAAGAACGGGAAACCAAATATGCAATGGAAGTTGCTGTATGATCTCGCCCGATACCGGGGAGACCTAAGCTGGACAATAACTACTTACAGGAGAAAAGTTGACTCCCACCCTCTCTCCACCCCAAAGATAAAAAAACAGATTCAAAGACTGTCAAGCACCTTAAAGGAATACTTTAGCATTAATGACGCTCCATTTTATGATTATGTAAAAA
>Ga0268279_1000229_pt1 | contig 41691 bp, 49 predicted proteins | sample saktaG_6_FD_190142 | JGI IMG/M metagenome (GOLD analysis project Ga0268279, IMG submission 190142) | Saline water microbial communities from Sakinaw Lake, British Columbia, Canada - sak_2010_1_5_80m | ecosystem: Environmental > Aquatic > Non-marine Saline and Alkaline > Saline ...
GTTTTCCAGATTTGTTTTCTTTTTGTAGAATTTATTGCTCCTGTGAAAAGTTGCATGTCTGCGAAAAGTTCAGGTAAGTATTTTTTAAAATAATCTAAATGTTGTTCTGCAAGAGGTTTTGTTGGAGCAAGAAAAACGATTTTTTCTGTCGGGAACTTTTGCATTCTATCTATAGTGAGCATAAGTGCAATTAATGTTTTCCCTAATCCAGTGGGAAGCACAACTAAACAATTTGAATTTGAACAGGTTTCAAATATTTTTTGTTGATAATCTCTTGGAGTAATATTTTGTAGGAATTTCATATGTTTTTTAATGCAGTAAAGTATTTATATGGTTTTTTCTATTTAAGTGTATGGAAAAAGATGTGAAGATTATTTTTTGTTTAAGTTTAGTTTTAATTCTGTCTTTGTCGTTGGTGTCTGCTGGATGGTTTTCAGATTTTTTTGGAAAAATTACAGGGCAGGCAACAAGCGAATGTAGTTTACTTGGAGATGTAAATTATGATGGGGTGCTGGATTGTAAAGATGTGGCTTTAATTATAGAAATGGATGCAGAACTAATTCCAATAGATTTGTGCGGGGATTTTTCTAAAAATGGTTATGTGAGCAGTTATGATTCTGCTTTATTAATGAAAGATTATAATTTGCCTTGTTCAGGATGTATTTCTCAAACTTGTGAATTATTAAATAAACAATGTGGAAGTTGGGAAGGGGGGTGTGGGACGATTTTGAATTGTGGAAATTGCGAAACAAATTATCAATGTGAAGAAGGAATTTGTGTTGAAAATCCTTGTCCTTTAAAAGGAGATGTAAATTACGATGGAGTTTTAGATTGTGAAGATGTTGTTTTGATACAACAAATGGATGCCGAGCTTATTGAACCTGATTTGTGTGGAGATATATCTAATAATGATAAAGTCACTTCTTCTGATGCAAGTTTGTTAATGACTCAAATTGGAAATAATTGTGAAGGATGTCATCCGCTTACTTGTTCTGATTTAGTTAAACAATGCGGAAGTTGGTCAGATGGTTGTGAAGGAACTTTAAATTGCGGGGATTGTGGAACAGATTACAAATGTGTTACAGGAAGATGTGAAAAACAAAGCACATGTAAAATTGGAGATGTAAATTATAATGGGGTGCTGGATTGCAACGACGCAGAATTAATTCAAAAAATGGTTGTAGGAACAATTGCTCAAGATTTATGTGGGGATATGTCTGGTAATGGTTATTTAAGCTCTTATGATGCCAGTTTATTAAAAACCAAAAATAATTTATCTTGTGAAAATTGTGTTCCAAGAACATGCTCTTTATTAGGAAAAAGTAAATGCGGAAGTTGGTCAGATGGTTGTGGGGTAAATTTAAATTGTGGAATTTGTGAAGCTGGGAAAATATGTGTTTCTGGAATTTGTGAAGCTGGGAAAATATGTGTTTCTGATAATGATTGTCCAGATGAAACTCAAATTTGTTTTGGAGGAATAGAAGATGAAAAAATATGCGTTGAAAAAGAATTTTGTTTTGGCGAAGGGAATTGTAATCTTTTTGAAAATAAAACATCTTGTTTATCTGCAAATTGTTTATGGAATATAAAGTGTGATTTAGATAATGTTTGTGAAAGTGGGCAATGCGTCAATGGACTTTGTGTTATGGGAACAAATATTAGTGATATAACTATTTCGCTATTTACTTCAAAAGATATTTATTCAGTTGGCGAAAAAATTGAATTAATTTAAAATGAAAAAATATTTTGTTTTATTTGCTTTTTTATTTGCTTTTTTATTTTTTAGTTTTAATTCTTTTTCTGCAATGGTCAGTAATGAAGAAAATTCACAGCAACAAGATTTTTTCTTAGAAAACGAATTTCAACAATTTGAATCTGAAGAAGATTTAATCTATGATATTTTAAGGCAGGAGGAAAATTTTCCTTTAGGTTTTCAGGGATATTTAGTTGAGTTTGAAGAAGAGCCAGTTTTAGTTAAAAAAATAGAATTAGAAAAAAGAGCTTTGAAAAATAAAGGAACTTTTGTTGGAAAAACTCCTGTATTAGAATTAATAGTAATTACACCTGAAGAAGTTCCTGGACGGCTTGAAAGATATTCAAATAAGTTAGAAAAAAATAATGAAAAAATAAAATTAAAAATTTCTGAAAAAGTTTCTGAGAAAGAGATTGTTGGAGAATATAAAAATTCTTTTAATGGAATTGCCTTGAATGTTTCTGCTTCTGAAATAAATGAAATTGAAAAAATTAGGGGTATAAAGAGAGTTACCCCAAATTATGAAGTTAAAGCAATGTTAATGGATTCTGTTTCTCAAATAAACGCAGACGATGTTTGGTTATTAGATGAAGATGGAAATAATTGTGATGAAACTGGAAAAGATTGTTTAACAGGAAAAGGAGTTACAATTGGAATAATTGATACAGGTGTTGATTATACTCATGGGGATTTAGGTGGGTGCCTTGGGGAAGGTTGTAAAGTTATCGGAGGATACGACTTTGTCAACAACGACAACGACCCGATGGACGACCACGGACACGGAACGCATTGTGCAGGAATTGCAGCAGGAAACGGGGTGCTGAAAGGATTGGCACCAGATGCACAAATTTATGCATATAAGGTTTTAGATTCAGGCGGTTCTGGATATTCTTCAAATATTATTTTTGCAATTGAAAGAAGTGTTGACCCAAATCAAGATGGAAATTTTTCTGACCATTTAGATGTTATAAGTATGAGTTTGGGAGGATTTGGAAACCCGGATGATCCTTTATCTTTAGCAGTAGATAATGCAGTAGACAATGGTGTTATTGCGGTTATTGCAGCAGGAAATGATGGACCTAGAGAACAAACAATTGGAAGTCCTGGAACAGCAAGAAAAGCAATAACTGTTGGAGCTGTTGATAAAAATAATAATATTGCTGGGTTTAGTTCAAGAGGACCTGTGATTTGGGAAGATGAAAATGGAGAAGAAAAAATAATTATTAAACCAGATATTATTGCTCCTGGTGTGGATATTTGTGCTGCACAATATGATTCTGCATGGGACGATAGAAAATGTTTAGATGATTCTCACGTCGCTATTTCAGGAACTTCTATGGCAACACCTCATGTTGCAGGTGCTGTTGCATTGTTAAAACAAAAAAATCCGTTGTGGACTCCTGAAGAAATAAAAGCATCATTAAAAGGGACTGCTGTTGATTTAGGATATGAAGTTAATGAGCAAGGTTATGGTGAGGTGGATGTTTTGGAAACTGTTGGGTTGGAAGGTAAGCCTTTGATTGCAGAATTTTCTTTTGAATTAGTTGATTCTGAGGAATTTTTAGAAATTTCTAGTTTCCTAATTAATTCCGAAATATTTGATAAAGCTATTTTTTTCTACAAAGATTTTGAAAAAGAAGAACCTTGGAAGGAAATTTGTTCATCTGAACTTTCAGAAAAAATTTCTTGTAGTTTAGATTTAAAAAGTTTGGAAGATAGTGAATATATTATTAAATTAGTTTTATATAAAAATGGTTTAGAATCAAATTTTTATAATTTTTATAATTTTGAAAGTGCTAAAATAAAAAGTCCTTTGAATCTTTACGAATATGATTCTCGGTATGATAGCGAAAAAGTTATTCATAGGTCTGACGAACCCATAATTATAGACGGAACAGCTAAGGGATTTAATTTTGAAAAATATGAATTATTTTTTTGTTTAGAAGGATACGCTTCTCTTTCGGAGGGGTGTTCTTTGATTTCTTCTTCAAACAAAAAAGTGGAAAACAATTTTTTAGGAGTTTTAAATTTACCAGAATCTTTTTCTTCTGGTTTTTATGAAATTGTTTTAAGGGTTTCTCGTAATGGAAAAGAAGTAGGCAATAAAATTAAAATATATATCGAAACAGACTTACAGGAAGGGTGGCCTATAAATTATCCAACAAAATTTTATTCTGGGGGGGAGCTGGAAAGATCCCCCACCAACCAACCAACTATTGTAGATGTGGATAATGATGGGAAAAAGGATTTAGTTTTTGCTTATGGTAAAATCATAAATGTTCTGAATTATAAAGGAGAATCATTAAAAGGATGGCCAGTAGAGGTAGGGGTATATATGCAACATGGGGTTTCTGTTGCAGATATTAATAATGATGGGTTTATGGAAATTGTAACTGGGGGGGGTTTTGGGGTTCTTCATGTTTTAAATCACGATGGAAGTTATGTCTTTGATCCATTTAGTAAATCTTTTGGGGAATCAATAAATTGTCCTGTAATCTCGGATATTAATAATGACGGGAATTTAGATATTATTTTTAGCGATTATGGTTCTACTGTTTGGGTGGTGGATTATAGAGGGAATTCTGTTGAAGGTTGGCCAAAAATTTTAAATTTTTCTCAACAAGCTCCTAATCTTTATCAGAATCTTCCTTCTTCTGCTATTTCTATAGCAGATATTAATAATGATAGTTATAAAGAACTTTTTATTATTGGTAGTTTGCAAACAGGGGGTTTAGAGGAAGATAATTTAGCTATTATTTTTGCATTAGATTCCAAAGGAAATAATTTGGAAGGTTGGCCAAAGAGTATAAAGGGTATTAGTCCTAATGTTAACCCTAATATTATTTTAGCAGACTTAAACAATGATAAGGCTTTGGACATACTTGTTGGATTAGGCAATGGGACTATTTATGCTTGGAATTTAGATGCAACAAATCTGGAAGGTTGGCCAATCAGTAGTAAGAATGATAATGAATTTGCTACTGATCTTCGTGCTGATGAAATTTCAGTAGCAGACTTAAACAATGATGGTAATTTAGAGGTATTATTTACTAAGGGTGAAGGTTACCTCTTTGGTGCTGGTTGCTTATTTGTTTATGATTCATTGGGAAAAGAATGGGGCAATTTTCCTGTTTGTGGTGGATGCAAACTTCTTATCCCAACTCGTCCTAGTAACCTTCCTATTATTGCAAATTTAGATGAAGATAGTGAAATGGAAATAATCACAGGGAGTTCTGGGCATAGAGAAGTGAACCATTTGACAGCTTTTTATGCATTTAATGATGATGGTTCAATAGTTCAAGGATTTCCAAAATATTTAGACCGTTCTATTGCTGGAAATGTAGTGCCAGTTGGAGATTTAGATAATGATGGAGACAATGAATTATTTGTTTGTAGTAAAAGAGGGAATATGTTTGTTTATGATTTGCCTGGGCAAACAGGATTTGATGAATGGCCACAATTCCAACACGACCCACAACATACTGGAAACTATCATTATAAAATTTTTGAACCAGAACCATATTCCCAATCAAAAATATTTAACAATAATAGCGAGGCAATCTCGGGAAATTTGAAAATGATTTTACAGAAAAAGGTAAATGGAGAATGGATTAATGTTGACTTAGCAGTTGAACAGCAAATTTATATTCCTGCTTTTGAGTCAGTTGATTTGAATACTTTATGGAATACAATTGGAGTTTCTGCAAAGTCTTCTGGAGACTATCGGATTTATGTGGAATTGTTTTCTTTAGAAAATGAAATTATTACAACTTCTTTTAAAGAATTTAAAGTTCAATAATTAAACAAATAAAATTATGAATGTTTTGTAAACTATTTTTATTGATGCTATCTTATAGGAATTTCATCATATCTATTTCTTTTTAATTGAATATATAGCAAGAATAATTGAACATAAAAAAAGCAATAATCCAATTAAATTAAGCAAACTAAAATTATATTTGTTTGTTAAAATTACATTTCCAGTTATTTTTGGAGTTAAAGAAAAAAGACTTCCTACTAATGCTAAAATTGCAAATGTTGCAGTTGTCTTTTTTTGTTTAAACCAATTTTGTTTTTCCATTTTCTTTTGTATGTTTCTTTATTTAAATATTTTTAAATTATAAAAAGTGCACAGCAAACTCCAATTAAAACTAATGTTGCTAAAAAGCACCAGAGCACTAAACTTCCAAAAAATATTTTGTTTCCATCAAGTTCTGAAATTGGAAGCATATTAAAGAAAGCATAATAAATATTTAATTCTGCGAAAGTTGGAAAATTAAAAAGGTATCCTAATATGGCAAGAATTATATTTAAGAAAATTCCTGATGCTGCAATTAATCCAATATGATATTCAGTCATTTCTGAAAAAGAATAAAATCCGTGCCTTTTTGCAGCTCTGTGAACTTTTGCTTTTACATCAAAGGTTAAACAAGCAAGCCAATTTACAAACCCTGCTGATAGTGCGGTGATAATTATTGGAAAAAATGCACCTGCTGGGAAATTTTTTTTAAAATTTTTGTGTGGTTTAAAACCATATTTTTTTATTTCCCAAATTTTTATGTCAATTCCAGAATCAAAATATGAACTTGTTGCTTTTTTTGCAAAGGTAGTTAATAAAATTATAATTAAAATTGAACCTGCAGCATAAAGGAATTTTGTTGTTGAAGTGAGTAAACTGATAGTAAATCCTAAAATAATTGTTATTGCAAGAATCGAAGAAATTTCTTTTGAATTTAACATAGGTTGGAAAGGAATAGATTTTTTATAAAGTTTGTTATATTTGGTTTTGTTTAGAATAATCTTTTCGCAATTTTTAGAATTCCCACTAAATTTGACTATAATTGAAAACCCTCCCCTAATTCTATTTGAGTAACCATAAAATTAATCTAAAAATTAAAACTTTGAACATGACTATGTTTTTTGTTTAAAAAGTGTGAAAATTAAAATATAGTTCAAATAATGGAAAACTATTTAAAGAATATATGTTCTTTTTTGATATGAGAATTAAAAAAATCACAGAAGTTTTAGGAAGCAAGGTTTACACAGATTCTGGAGAATTTTTTGGAGAAGTTGAAGAAGCAAATCTTTCTGAAAATAAAATTGATGGGTGGAGAATAAAAGTTGGCGGAGCTGTTATGTCTTTAATTGGTGGAGCAAAAGGAGTTATAATTCCGCATCAATTTGTAAGAGCAATTAGTGATATTTTCATTATAAATAATGCTGCTTTACCAAGTCCTGATTCAAATTTTGAAGAAATCTCAGAAGATTTAATTTAGGAATTTATTTTTTGAGGTAATAACTTTTTTTTAGTGCAAGGAATTTATTTTTTAATTTTTTTTAATTGTTTTAATTTAAGGAGTTCTTAGTGTTGTGAACTAATTTTTTAATCCTTTGATTATAATTTAAGAGATATTAAAAAGCAAGTCTTTAATTGTAGAAACATATTTAAATAATCTTTACCCAAATAAGTTATGGCAACTGAGACTATTTTACAGCATTGGCTTTTTACAGATTTTGTTCTTCCGTTTTTATTAATATTTTTTATTACTTTTGCAATTCTTGAAAAAACAAAAGTTTTAGGAGATAAGAAACAATTAAATGCTCTTTTAGCTTTTGTCCTTGGATTAATCTTTGTTGGGGCTGTTTTTCCAAAGTTAGTTGTTGAAAACTTGATTTTGTTTTTAACTGTTTCACTGGTGGTTGTTTTTGTGGTTTTGCTTATTTGGGGTTTTATTGCAGGAGAAGAAGGTTTGAAATTTTCAGTGATTCCTAAAGGGCTTAAATGGGTTATTGGAATTGCAATTGTTCTTGCAGTTGTCATTTTTTTATTTAGTATTACTGGAATTTTTCCAGGAGTTTTTGAATTCTTGTTTCATCAATCTTGGAGTCAAGGTTTTTGGACAAACTTTTTGTTTGTGATTGTAATTGCAGCTGCTATTGCACTTGTTTTGAAAAGTTCAAAAGGAAAATAATTTATAAGTTTGCAGAATAAGAATATTTATAAATAATGTTTAATAAATAATTATATGTTAGGTGGAATTATTTCATTAGCTTCTTACGGATATTATGGCGGGGCAATTGGAAATGTTTTATCGCAATGGGAACAAATGGGTTTTTTTAGTTATATTTTGCCTTTTCTTTTAATTTTTGCATTAATTTTTGGATTGCTTGTAAAGATAAATATTTTCGGAACAAAAGATAAACCAAATAGAACTGTTGATGCAATTATTGCTTTGGCTGTTTCTTTGATGTCGTTGCAGTTTGATTTTGTTCCAAGATTTTTTGCAGAAGTATTTCCTAGGTTGGGTGTGGGATTAGCTATTTTATTAATTGCAATTGTTTTACTTGGACTTTTTACTACACAAAGAACTTGGATGACTTATACTTTCTTTGGAATAGCTGCTATTATTTTTGTAGTTGTTGTTGTCCAATCATCTGGTGCAATTGGTTGGAGCACTCCTGGTTGGTTAAGTAGAATTTATTGGCCAAACTGGATTCCATTAATAGTTATTATTGTTTTAATTGCTGTTGTTATTGGTGCTTCTGTCCCTAAAAAACCTGGTCAAGATACAAGTTCTGGATTTATGAAAATTTTAAATCAGATTGGGCAGGGCGGAGCTAAAGAATAATTTTCTGTTTAGAAATTAAGAAAGGATTTTAAAGAATTTTTTAAGGGTTTTTTTGTGAACCGTGCTTTAAATTTTGTTCTAAAATAATTTAAAAGGAATTTTTTTAACTATTTGTTGGAGTGTTTTTTTCTCTTCTTTGTTTTTAGAATTTTACTTTTTCTTAGAATGAGTTGTTGTATGAGCTTTCTTTTTTATCGAAGAACCTACAAGTTTTCCAAAAGAATCTTGCATCATAGACATTTCTTTTTTTATGCTCCCTAAGTTTTCACCATAGGAACCTATTTTTTCAAGAATAGATATTTGAAGTTTGTCAATTACTGTTTCAATTCTTTTTAATCTTTCAGAAACATTTTCTATTTTTGTTTCTGCTAAATTTTTAAATTCACTTAATTCTGTTATTTTTTTATTTGTTTTTTTTATTTTTTCTTCAAAAACTTGTTCTGAAACTTCAATTATTGTATCTGTATTTGTTCCTGAATCATAATCTTCATATCCTGTTGAACCATAGTTTTCTTGAGGATAATATTCTTCTTGAGATTGGGGGGCAGGAGCATAAGATTCTTCTTGAGGGGGGGTATAAATATTTGGCTCTGATATTTCTCGTGTTTGGGGGGTATACATATTTTGAGCTGTGCTTAGAGGATATGGGGTAGGAATGTTTTCTTCAAATTCTTCTTTATTTTGAGGATTTGAAACAGCGTTTTTTATTTTTGCTTGTGCAAAACCTTCACTTATCATTTTTGGAGAGGTTCCTTGTTCGTTTAACGCAGTCATAATTTCTTGGTCAGACATTCCTTGATGTTTCATTTGTGTTATTTGTTCTAATGCACCCATTTTATTTTTAAGTTAAAGAGATTTATAAAAATTGTTATAATTTTAATTTTTCAATAAAGTCCAAGGGCTGGAACATTTTTGCCTGTTTTGACAAAATTTCTAAATCTTCTTTTTTTGCAAACTTTGAAAATTCTCTTGAAGCTGTTTCTAAAAACATTTTTGTTCTTTCCATATGTTGTTTTAAAATTTCAATATCTTTTTTTATTCCTAAAATATCTTGTGTTGTTTTTTCTTTTATGTCAATTAAGTTCTGTCCAATTAAAAGAAGTCTGTCTTTGAGGATTCTTTGTTTTTCTTCAATATCTCTTATTTTTAAATTTGAATCATTATATGTTTGTTCAGAATATTCTTGCTGTTCGGTCATGGCAAGGGAAGGTTGGAAGAGTTTAAATTTGTTTCTTTTTGATTGAATTAAGAAAATTTTAATTAACTTCAAATCAATTCGAAGTTAACAACATATTTATATATTAAATAAAATATGTAGAGTTAATATGAATAAAAAGTTTTTAATGATTGGAATAGTGATTCTTATGATTGCAATAGTTACAGCTACAGCAGTATTATTTCTTTTTCCATATTCCCCAGACCAACCGCCAATAGTAGATGATGTTGGTTCAACTCAACAAGGAATTCAAACCGTTGTAGACGCGAATAATCAATTTGCTTTTGAACTTTATTCAGAATTAAATAAAGCTGAAGATAGTAATCTTTTTTATTCTCCTTATAGCATTTCTGCTGCTTTAGCAATGACCTATGAAGGTGCAAAAGGAAAAACAGCAGAAGAAATGAAGTCTGTTTTTCATTTTCCTGAAAGTAATGTATTAAGACCTAATTTTGCTGCAATATATAATAGTATAAATGAAGTAAATGATGTTTATGATTTGAAAACAGGAAATGCTTTGTGGGCTCAATATGATTTTCCATTTCTTGAAGATTATATTAATAGGGTTGAAAAGTATTATGGGGGGAAAGTAGCAAATTTAGATTTTGTTTCTGAACCAGAAAAGTCAAGGAAAACAATTAATAGTTTTATAGAAGAACAAACTAACAACAAAATTAAAGATTTAATTCCGCAAGGAATTCTTAATTCTATGACTAAGATGGTTTTAACGAATGCTATTTATTTTAAAGGGACATGGGAATGGGAATTTGATAAATCAGATACTCTTGATTTAGATTTTAAAATAACCCCTTCCAATATTGTTAAAACTCCTATGATGTATATGGATCCTGATAAGGCAAGATTTAATTATGCAGATTTAGAAGATTTACAAATCTTAGAATTGCCATATAAGGGAGAAGATTTGTCTATGTTAATATTATTACCCTCGGAAAACCTTGAAAGTATAGAACCAACTTTGTCCACAGAAAAACTTTCTGAATATAAAAACCAAATGCAAGAAACAAAATTAGATGCTATTTATTTGCCTAAATTTGAATTTGACACAAAGTATTTTATGAAAGAGACTTTAAGTGCAATGGGCATGCCAACAGCGTTTAAAGATGATGGAAGTGCTGATTTTTCAGGTATGACTGAAGAAGAGCAGTTATTTATTAGTCAAGTTATTCATCAAGCATATGTTAAAGTTGATGAAAAAGGAACAGAAGCTGCTGCAGCAACAGCAGTTATTATGGATTCGACTTCTGCAGGACCAAGTGAGAAAAAAATATTTAAAGCAGACCATCCTTTTATCTTTATAATACAAGAAAAACAAACAGGAAATATTTTATTTATGGGAAGAGTTAATAATCCTGTTTTGTAAGGAGTTTTGATGACGGAAAAATATTTGTTATTTAATTTAAATGACGAGAAATCTAAGAAATTAGGAGAAGTGATTTCGAATTCAACAGCAAGGAAAATTGTGAATTTTCTTGCTGAAAAAGAATCTTCTGAAACTGATATTTCTAAAGAATTAGGATTAAAACTTAATACAGTTGAATATAATCTGAAAAAGTTATTGTTGGCAGGGGTGATTGAGAAATCAAAAAGTTTTTTTTGGAGTAAAAGGGGGAAGAAAATAGATGTTTACAAAGTTGCAAATAAGCTTTTAATTATTAGTCCAAAAAAAACAAATGTTTATTCTAAACTAAAATCAATTTTTCCAGTTGTTTTATTGTCTGGCATATTTACTTGGTTTGTTGTGTGGATGAATAAGGCCGGGCAATTTGTAGATGTTTCAAAAAAAGGAATGTTTGAAAGTGCAGAAATGCTTGTTACAACTGGTGTGGAGAATTCTGCAGACAAAATGGGTTTTGATTTTATTTTAAATTTTACACCTCTTGATTGGTTTTTAATTGGGTTGTGGCTTGCTGTAATTTTTTTTGTAATTTGGAATTTCAAGAAAAAATCTTAACAATTGTTTTGTTAATTATTATATAAAAATTATTAAAGTCTTTTTTCCTTTTTGAATTATGAAATTTGATACAAACACGCCTCTTTATTCTTATGAAGTTCAAAGGGAAGCAGGAGAAGATGTTCTTTATGTGAATTATCTGGGTGCACCTTATGTTCCAAGTTTGGCTGATTCTCCCGAAATTATGGAAAGAACAATTGACTCTTTAATTGAAAATCCGAATGTTTCAAGGATTGTTTTTGTTCAGCAAAAAAATTATAATTATGATTTTCAGGAAACCTCTTTTCTTTTAGAAATTGCCCAGCTTTATGTTTACTTAGTTAAACAAGAAAAAATTCTCTCTCAAGAAAAGTTAATTACAAATGTTGAGGGCGTTTTTTCAAAAAGGTATAACCAGATTTTTTCATTTTTGCTTTTGTTAAAACAAGATCCTATTTCTGCTTATTTTGAGATTAAAAAAATTATAATAGAATCTAAAATAAATTTGGAAAAGGTTGATTTAAATGAAAGAGCAGATTTTACAAATTATGTAAGGCTAAATGAGAAAATTTTTAATTTGTTTGAAAGAACAAGTCTTGTTCAGAAAGTAAGGCCTTTTTTAGAAAATTATTCAAGAGGAAATAGAGAAATTTATCACAAGCTTTTTAGACCTGATGTAATTCCTAATTTTACTTTTACTCGGCTGATTTCTGATTTGCCAGAAGAGGTAGAAATTGTCAGCCAATATGAAATCTCAAATGGAGAGTATGATGTTTCGAATGTTACTATTTTGAAAAAAAAGAATGATCCGAAATTTATTTATCATTTAATGCCTCCTGAAAATTCTTTAAGTGAAGATCATAACCTTCTTTTAAATTTGGCGAGAAGTGTTTTAATTGAACACCAACCACAAGCAGAAGAGTTTACAGATACAGAAAGAACAAGACAAGTTTTTTTTAATATTTCTAAAGATTTATTACAAGACCTTGCTCAAGTGAAAAAAATTAATTTAAATTATTCTAATTTAAATAAGTTAGCAACTATTTTAGTTAGGCATACTATTGGTTTTGGATTGATTGAAGTTTTATTGCAAGACAAAAAACTTCAAGATATTTCCTTGAATGCACCTATTCCTTTAACAACTATTTTTGTAAAACATCAGGATTTTGATGAATGTTCTTCTAATATTTTGCCAAGTCAGGAAGATGTTGATTCTTGGGCAGCAAAATTTAGAATGATTTCTGGTCGTCCTCTGGATGAAGCAAATCCTATTTTAGATACTCAATTAGAAATTGGAAAACTTAGAGCAAGAATTGCAATTATTCAACCTTCTTTATCTCCTGATGGTTTGGCTTATTCAATTCGTAGACATAGAGAAGACCCTTGGACACTTCCTCTTTTTATTCAAAATAAAATGATAAATCCTCTTGCAGCTGGATTGTTGGGTTTTTTAATTGATGGTTCAAGAACGCTTTTGGTTGCAGGAACACGAAGTTCTGGTAAAACCTCTTTATTAGGAAGTTTAATGCAGGAAATAATTCCTAAATTTAGAGTGATTGTTATTGAAGATTCTTTAGAATTGCCTGTTGAATCTTTGAGAAAACTTAAATATGATATTTTGAGAATGAAAGTTCGTTCTGCTTTATTGAAAACAACAACAGAGATTTCTGCTGAAGATGGAATTAGAACAAGTTTGCGTTTAGGAGATAGTTGTTTAATAATTGGAGAAGTTCGAAGTGTTGAGGCAAAAGCATTGTATGAAGCAATGCGTATTGGGGCTTTAGCAAATGTTGTTGCTGGAACAATTCATGGTGCATCTCCTTATGGTGTTTTTGATAGAGTTGTAAATGATTTAGGGGTTCCTGCAACATCGTTTAAAGCAACAGATATAATTGTGGTTTGTAATCCTGTAAAATCTGCAGATGGTTTGCATTCTTGGAAAAGAGTTGTTCAGATTTCCGAAGTTAGAAAACATTGGGAAAAAGACCCTTTGCTTGAACAAGGTTTTGTTGATTTAATGAAATATAATGTTGAAAAAGATGAACTTGAACCAACAGAAGATTTGATGAATGGGGATAGTGAAATAATAAAAAATATTGCTTCAAATATAAAAGGTTGGGCTGGAAATTGGGACGCTGTTTATGATAATATTTTGTTAAGAGCAAAAATAAAAAAAGAACTTGTTGATGTTGCTGAAAAAATTGGAGATAATAATATTTTAGAAGCTGAATTTAATGGGCAGTCAAACAATGTTTTTCATGAAATTTCAGAGGGAATTGTAAAAGAAGTTGGGTTACCTTTGAGTGAATTTGTTTTCCCTGAATGGAAGAAATGGTTGAATGAAGAATTGAAGAAGAGGGAGAAATTGTAGAAACTTTTATAAAGAATTTTTTCTTAAGGAAGAGATGGCAATGTATAATTTTTTGGGAGAATTTTTAGTGTTTTTTATTATCTATGTTATAGTTTTTTTCTTTTCTGTAATCCTTGGAAGAAAAGTTTTTAACAAAACAAAAAAGTTGAATAAAACTCGTCTTTTTTCTATTTCGATTTTCTTTATTTTTGTTTGTTTGCTTTACCTTATAACTGTTTTAAGTTCTCTTAATTTACATAACCCTTTTGGATTTTTCTTAAGAAGTTCTCCTTTGATTATTCTGTTCGTTCTTCTTTTGCTTCTTAAAAGATTATATTGTCCCAAAAATAGAAACAAAAAATAATTGTTTTTGTGTAATCTCCAAACATTTATCAATAATTATCCTCTATCAAAAATTTTATAAACAAGTGTAACATAAATGTTACATATGAAACAAAATAGTTACAAATTGGAAATTGTTGGGCAACTACTTAATCAAAATCTTCATCTTAGAGAATTATCAAGGAAGTTGGAAATTAATCCAATGACTCTTTCAAGAAAAATTAAGGGGCTTGTTGAAGAAAATATTTTGGATTTTAAAGAGGAAGGGAAGAATAAGATTTATTTTTTAAAAAAAACTTCTGAATCAAAAGCCAATGTTTTTATGGCAGAACAATATAAATTAACTAAAACATTAAAAAAATATCCTTCTTTGAGAAATCTTATAGACAAAATCCAAGCAAACAAAGAGATTTCTCTTTCAATTTTGTTTGGTTCTTATGCTAAAGGAATCGCAAAGAGAGGAAGTGATATAGATATTTATATCGAAACTCCAAACAAAAAAATAAAACAAGATTTAGAAATTTTAAATTCAAAACTAAACATTAAAATCGGAAAATATAATAAAGATAATTTACTCATTAGGGAGATAGAAAAAAATCATGTTATAATAAAAGGGGTGGAACTTTTTTATGAAAGAAATAAGTTTTTTGAAACTGCTTAAAAAACAAAATAAACTTGAATTAGTTGAACCTTCAGAGGAAATTAAAGAATCTTATTTGAGAGATTCTGAAAGTTATTTGTTTTCTGCGAAAACCTTGTTTAATATAAAGAAATTAAAAGAAACAACCCAATTAACTTATTTTAGTGCTTATTATTCTGTTTTAGCTCTTTTATTTAGAGTTGGAATCAAAAGCGAAACTCATACTGCTTCTTTAATTTTATTAAAGGAATTTTTTGGGCTTGATAATTCTTTTATTTCTAAACTTAAGATTAAAAGGTTAGAGACATATTATCCTGATTTTGAAATTGAAAAACAAAATTTGAAGGAGTTAATTCAAAATACTGAAGAGTTTAATGCAAATATTTTTGATTTTATTTCAAAGCTAAATCAAGAAAAAATAAAAATTTATAGAAATAAATTTCAGGATGTTCTAAAATAAAATGCAACCAGATAAAAAACCAAATGTAGACGAGATTCTTAGAAAACATAGTGCAAGAATTGAAAATCAAATGAAAGGTCAAGAAATTAATTCAGGTGATTATAGTGAATCATATAGAAAGTTTAAGGCAGAAATGGCTCCTGAGTTTTCAAAATATGAAAGATGGTGCAAAAGTTTAGGAAATGTAATTAAGTTAAAAGCTTCTACAAAAGATGAAGCAAGAGTTAAGCGGGCAATAGAAATTTCTCATCTTGAAATTGAGCCATGGCAAGCTTTGACTTTGAGTATAATGTGTTTTGTTGTTGTTTTTATGATTGGGTTGTTTTTTTCAATTGCAATAACTTTGATTAAAGGAGGTTTAGAATTTTTCCCTGTTTTGTTTTTCTTTTTAATGATTATAGTTTCTTTGTTTTTGTTTTATTTTGTTAATGGGTATCCTGACCGTCTTGCAAACAAATGGAGATTAAAAGCTTCGTCGCAAATGGTTCCTGCTATTTTGTATATTGTTGTTTACATGAGGCACACGCCGAATTTAGAAAAAGCAATTTCTTTTGCGTCGCAACATTTGCAATATCCGCTTTCGCTTGATTTTAAAAAAGTTTTTTACAATGTTCAGGTTGGGAAATTTTCAACAATAAAAGAAAGTTTAGATAATTATTTAGAAACTTGGAGAGATTATTCTGTTGAATTTATAGAGGCCTTTCATTTGATTGAAGCAAGTTTATTTGAGCCAAGCAATTCCAGAAGAATTGATACTCTTGAAAAATCTTTGCAAGTTGTTCTTGATGGGGTTTATGATAAAATGTTGAAGTTTACGCATAATGTTCGAAGTCCTTTAACAAATGTTTATATGCTGGGTGTTGTATTGCCAACTCTTGGTTTAGCTTTGCTACCTCTTGCTTCTGCAATGGTTGGAGATTTTATTAAACCTGTTCATATTTTTCTTTTATTTAATTTAATTATTCCTTTTTTTGTTTTTTATTTGACAAACAAAGTTATGTTGTTAAGACCTGGAGGTTATGGAGAATCAAGTTTGCTTGAAAAAAATCCTCTTTATGCAGAATATACAAATAAGAAGCCATACAATAAGGCATTTTTAATTTGTTTACCTTTTTTTATTCTTGGTCTTTTGCCTTTAATTTTTGGATATACCCCGCTTCCTCAAATGCTTGGATTACAAAATGATTTTACTTTTGCACAACTTGGGTTAGGTACAAGTAGTGAAGCTTTTTTTGGATTTATGCAAACAGGAACAGGGATTGTTGGACCTTTTGGAACAGGTGCTTTGGTTCTTAGTCTGTTTTTTCCATTGGGTTTAGCTTTGTTTTTTTCAATGTCATATAAGGAAAGAACAAAAAATTTAATTCTTGAAAGAGGAAAAACAAAACAATTAGAAAAAGAATTTAATACTTCTTTGTTTCAACTTGGAAATAGGATTGGTAACGGAACTCCTCCTGAGCTTTCATTTGGAAAAGTTGCAGAATCTTCAAAAGGATTGATAACTGAAGATTTCTTTAGAAGAGTTAATTATAATATTCGACAAATGGGGATGAGTGTTGATAAAGCTATTTTTGATAAAGGTCGTGGAGCTTTAATTTATTATCCTTCTGATTTGATTTCAACAAGTATGCGGGTTTTGATTGAGTCTGCAAAAAAAGGATTAAAAATTGCAGCAGCAAGTTTGATGAGTATTTCAGAGTATATAAAAAATATAAACAAAATTACAGATAGATTAAAGGATATGCTTGCTGAAATTGTTTCAGATATGAAAAGTAATATGACTTTTTTAGCTCCTTTGCTTTCAGGGGTTGTTGTGGGTTTAGCTTCAATGATTGCTGCGATTTTAAATAAATTAAAATTAGCAAGTTTAGGTGGAGAAGCTGCAAATTTAGGGAATGTAAGTGGGATTATGAATTTGTTTGATGTTACTAAAATGATTCCTCCTTACTTTTTACAAATTTCTATTGGAATTTATATTATTCAGATAATCTTTATTTTAACAGGAACTCTTGTTGCAATTGATTCTGGCGAAGACAAACTTGAGAAAACGCATAAGATTGGAATGAATTTGAAAAAAGGAATTGTGCTTTATTTTATAACTGCTTTAATTGCAACACTTGTTTTGTTTGCATTAACTTCAATTGTCTTAGGTGGTTTGCTTTAGTTAAATTTATTAATTAGTTTTTCTTTTTTGTATGTATGACACTACAGGCGTACCCCGAAATATTTTCTAGGAAAATATTTACTAAGGGCAAAAAAAGAGCAGTGATTTCAGAATATCTTCCTTGGTTGATGATAGCTGTTGCAGTTCTTGCAATTTTAATGGTAACAATTTTGCTTCTTAAGGAAAAAGGAGTTTCATTAATAGATTCAATTAAAAATTTGTTTAGAGGAAGATAATGTCTGAATTAACAATAAGCCAACTGATAAAAATAATTATTGGAGTAATTGTTTTTGTAGTAGTAGTGGTTGGGATTTATAGTTTTTTCAAAGATTCTATTTTTGATTTTTTCAATAACATAGTGGGAAATGAAACAAGTAAATTATTTTTAGGAATTTTAAATGGATAAAAAAGGTTTTTTATTAGGAGAAGAAACTTTGAAAATAATTGTCGCAGTAGTTTGTTTAGGTTTTCTTGTTTATTTTTTAAGTGCACTTTATTTTTCAAATGCAAATTCTAAAGAAAAAATTCAAGCTGAAGAAACAATTTATAGAATTTCAGATGTTGTAAAAAATAATCAAATTAATTTAGAATCTGTAGAAATGTTAAATCCTGCAGGATGGTATTTGCTTAGTTTTGTGAATGTTCAAAAACCAAATGTTTGTGTTGGGAAAAATTGTTTGTGTATTTGTTCAAAATCTATTTTTCCAAAAAACCAATTAACAAATTGTAATAAAGAGGGAGCTTGTTTAATTGTTGATAATTTGCAGAATTTTGGAGAAATTAAAATTGAAAAATCAGGTGCAACAAGTATTGAAATAGATAAAACAAATGGAGTGGTGGTTAGATTAAAATGAATATTAAAAATTTAATAAAATATTTAATGTGGGTTGTGTTTTTTGTAATTGTGTTAAGTGCATTATATTTTATGTTAAAAAAAGTAGGTGTTTTATAATGAATAAAAAAGCAGAATTAACAACACAACAATTGGTGACTTTAATAATTTTAATTGTAAGTTTTGTCGTGATTTTATTTTTATTGTTTAGATTGAATTTAGGAAAAGAAACAGAATCTGAACTTTGTCACAATTCTGTTATTATGAGGGGAAGTGCAGTTGTCCTAGAAGACGCGGTTCCTTTAGATTGTTCTCGAAAATATATTTGCATTACTAAAGACGGTTCTTGTAAATCAATGACAAAACCTGAAATAAAAAAAGTAAAAACAGATTCAGATGTTTACAAAGTTCTTGCAGATGAAATGGCAAACTGCTGGTGGATGTTTGGTGAAGGGAAGATAGATTATGTTGGGAAAACTTTATTCAGAAATAATTATTGTTCTATTTGCTCACAAATTTCTTTTGATGATAATTTGATTAAAATTCCTGCTTTCTCTTTAGGGCAATTAAATCAAAATTTGTTTTATAATTATTTAGTAAATGAAAATTATACAGAAGGGGAAACATATTCTGAATATTTATTTGGAACAAAGGATTTAAATGAATTTAAGAAACAATTAAAATTAAACCAAAGCCAAGAAATAAACTTTGGTACAATTGATTTTTCAAAACAATATTTTGTGGTTATGGGGATTGTTAACGAACCCCAAGAGGTTTGGAAATGGGGTTCTGGAAGCGTTGGTGCAACAATTGGATTGAAAGGGCTTGCTGTTGGGTTAATAAAATTAGGGGTTCTGTCTTCTAATCCTATTGGATGGATTGCAGGAGCAGTAATCGTTGGTGGGACTACCGCGGTGGGAGTTTTTTCTCAACTAAGTTATCCAGAAATTTTGGCAATAAATGTTGAAGGAGACGGAATTAACAATCAATTTATGGCACCAACAATTATTGAAGCAGAATCAGATAAATTTGAAGCCCTGAATTGTCAAGAGATTATTACAACAGCATAGTTAATTTTATTAACATCTTTTGTTTATTTTGTTTATGAAAAAAAGAGGAACCATTCTTGTTGAAAATATTATTTTTATTATTTTGAATTTGCTTTTTCTTAGTATTCTTGCTTTGTTTTTGGTTAAACAAGGAAGCGGAATTATTCTGTTGGAAGAATCCTATGCAAAACAGGTTGCATTGCTGATAGATTCTGCTGAACCTGGAATGACTTTGAAAATTAATATGGATAAAGCAAAGAAAATTTCAGATGAAAATGGAATTGATTTTGGAGATGTTGTAAAAGTAAATGAGAATATTGTTACAGTTAAACTTAGTAAAGATAGCAGTTATTCTTATGCATTTTTTAATAATGTTGAAGCTGGAACTCCTTATCCTGATAAAGAATTTTATATTTTAAAAATTGATACAAAATGACAGATAAAATAATTTCAGTTTATTGGTTTGCGATTTTGATAATTGTAGCTGGCGGGATAATTGCAATGGTAAGTTTGTTTTATAATTCTCCATATGATGTTCGAGAAGTTGAGGCAGGAATTTTAACAAACAAAATTGGAGATTGTTTTTCAGACGTGGGTTATTTAAGACAAGAAGTTTTTGATAATGCAAACTTTTTAATTAATGAAGATAACTTTTTAGAAAAATGCGACTTAAACTTTAATTCAACTGAAAATGAATTACAATATTTTTCCCAAGTAAATGTTTTTAGAGGAAGTGATTTAGGCAATTCTTTTTTTGAAGTTGTTCAGGGAAATAAAAATCTTAAAGCAGATTGTTCTATTTCAAAAGACTATGGAAAAATTTCAAAATGTTTTGAAAAAAGCTTTTTTACATTAGACAAATCTGGAAATTTATATTTAATTAAAATTTTATCTGTTATAGATAAATCTGAAAAAAATGTTAAATAAAAAAGCCCAACTTTCTGAAACAATGACGTGGATAGTTGCGACTTTAATAATTATTGTGGTTTTAATTGTTTTTATTTTTATTTCTTCTTCTTTTGCAAAAGTGAAAAGTTTAACAACAAAAAGCCTCAAAATAAGTTCTGAAGGAGAAGATGTTGATTTATTTAAAACAAAAACAGAATTAGCATATAGGTTATCTTCAGAAGAGAACAAAAAAATAATTGATGAATGGAGAAAACAAAATGCATAAAAAAGGAGATATTCCAGTTACTATTTTGGTTTTAGGTGTTGTGGTTATTTGCTGTTTAGCACTTCTTAGTTTTTTTGCTTCGACAATTCAAACCAGAAATCTTTTTGTAGGAATTAATTTAGTTGAAAAAGCGTCTTCTCAATTTGAAGAAAATTCTTTTAATGGAAATTTTTTAGAAGTTAATTTGGAAGAGTTTAAACAAAGTTTTTTTAAAAAAGATGTTTTAGTTTTTTCTGTTAAGTATGTCCCTTGATTTAACATAAACTTTATAAACAAAATAATCTTAAATTAAATATGAATAAAAGAGGTCAAGGTTTAAGCACAAGTGCGATAATTTTAATTATTTTAGGTGTTGTTATACTTGTTATTTTAGTTCTTGGATTTTCAATGGGTTGGAAAGAAATAGCTCCTTGGGTTAATAAGGGAGGAGATAATGTTCAGACAATTGTTACTTCATGCGAACTTGCATGTTCAAGTCAAGCAATTTATGATTACTGTACAAAAGAAAGAGAGTTAAAAGCAGATAAGATTCCTGGTGGTTTAAAGAGTGTGATGAAAACTTGCAACCAACTTGCAACTGAAACAGGTTATGAAACTTATGGGATAAGTGAATGTTCAACTATTGATTGTTAGTAATTTTTTAACATAAAAATTTGATTAAAAGGTATTAATTAATTGTCATTAAATATTTAAATTCCTTTTTCTATTTTAAATTATGGCAAGAGGAAATCTTGAAACAAGAAATAAACGAAAAGATAAAAGGAAAGAAAAAAAGAAGCATCCTTATAAAATTGGTGGAAAAAGGAGAACTCAAAAATAACTTAATTGTTTTTGATTATTTTAAATGTATGAAATAATTTTTTTATTAGTTTTGGGTTTGTTGTGGGTTTTGTTTGCAACTTTGCAAGATTTGAAAACTCATGAAGTTGCTAATTGGGTTAATTTCTCTTTGATAATTTTTTCTTTAGGTTTTAGGTTTTTTTATGGTTTGTTTGAAGATTCAAGTAAAAATATTTTAGGAACTGTTTTTGTTTTTTTAATAACCTCTTTTATTGTTTTTGTAATAGTTCTTTTTTTTGAAGCTTCTTTTAAAAAATTCAAAAACGAGGTTTGGGGTTTTATTGGTATTTTTTGCATAGGGTTTGTTTTGTTATTTTTAGAACTGAAATTTCAAATTTTGTTTAATTTCTTTTTGCAAAACAATTTTTCCTTTTTGTATTTTGGTGTTTTAGGTTTGGTAGTTTTCTTCTTAATTGGAAACTTATTATATTATAGTAAATTATTTGCAGGAGGAGATGCAAAACTTATGACTGCACTTGGTTCAATTTTGTTTTTATTTGGTAATCTTTCTCCTAATTTAAATAGCTTATTTTTATTTTTTATTTTGTTCTTGTTTGTTGGGGCAATTTATGGTTTGCTTGCAAGTTTTTATTTTTGTCTGAAAAATTTTAAAAGTTTTAAAAAAGATTTTTTGAAAAGAGTAAGAGATTTTAGAAGGTTTGTTTATATTTTTATGATTTTTGGATTAATTTTAATGGCTTTTGGGTTTAAGGAGAATTTGATTTTTCTTCTTGGATGTTTGTTTTTTATTTTACCTTATTTTTATTTATTTGCAAAATCTGTTGACGAAGTTTGTATGGTTAAAAAAATAAAAACAGAAAAATTAACACAAGGAGATTGGCTTTATAAAAATTTGAAAATTGGAAAGAAAACAATTGAAGCTAATTGGAATGGGTTGGCAAAAAATCAAATAAATTTAATTAAAAAGAAAAAAGATTTTGTTTTTATTCGAACTGGAATTCCTTATGTTCCAACTTTTTTAATCAGCTTTGTTTTATTTATTGCTGTGGAATTTTTTGGATTTTTAGAAAACTTATTTGTATTTTTAAATTAAGGAATTCTTTTTGGTAACCAAATTTTTTCAGATTTGACTTTTTTAGGTTTAGGTTTCTTAATTACTTGGGGTTTGGGTTTTTCCAGAAGAGCTTCTTGAACAAATTCAAGCTCTTTTTCTTCTGCCTTATACTTTTTAGAATCAATTGTTTCGTCTTTGTAAATAGGAATAATGTTTATTATTTCGTGTCCAAATAAGTTTGTAGAAGCAACAAGGATTTCTTTTGGTTTAAACTTTGTTTTTATTTTTTTTGAAATTTCTTCTTGCAATTCTTTTGTTCTTTTGATTAAATCATTTTTTTTTATTGAATGGTTTTTTGGGATAATTAAAACATGTGCTTTTGAAATTGGATTTATTTCTAAAACAGCTATTGCATCTGATTTTTCGTTTATTTTTCTACTCGGAATTGCTCCTGAAGCAATTGCACAAAAAACACATTCTGTTTGTTGACCAGAATTTTTAATTAACTTGTTTTGTTTTAAAAAATTTTCAAGTTCACTTTCATTCATTTCTTGAATTTGTGAAATTGCTGTTGATTTTTTATCTTCAGGAAAATTTTCATTAATTTGTTGAATAAGTTGGTTCTTAATTTGTTCGATTTGTTGTTTTTGTAACATTTTATCCAAAAGCTCTTCGCATATCTATTACTTGAGCAGAATTAACATTTTCAATTTTTTTTAAATTTTCTTCAATTGGTTCAAGTTCTTGGCTTTCATCTATTTCAAAAAAAAGGATAACTGCTGTTAATCCAAAGGCGATTGGTTCTTCTTCAAAAACACATTTTTTTCCGCCTTTTTCTTCAACAACTATTTGAGCATTTGTTTTTATTTTTTCTAAATCTACTTCAGGTGAAGTTGGCATTAATTTTATTTTTATTAAAGCAGTTCCCATATTTTAGGTTGAGAAAAAGAGTTTATAAGTTTTTTGAAGGGTTGTTATCCAATTTTAAGGAAACTTTTTAAAGAAAGAATTCTTATTTAATGAATGGTTGTTTATCTTGGATATTTTTTTACTCTTTTACCATTAGTCTTAATTGGAATTTTGTTTTCTATATTTTGGATAATGATGCTTGTTGATTCTGCAACAAGAAAATTTAAAAATTCTAACGATAAAATTGTGTGGGTTTTAGTAATTATTCTTACAGGAATTATTGGTTCTTTAATTTATTATTTTGTTGTTTATAATAAAGATAAAACTAAATCAATTCATTGGTTTTGGGGGCTCTTATTGTTTTTGATTCTTTTGATGGGAATTTTTGCATTTTTGGCATTTTTTATTAATTTTTCTATAGGTTGAGCACACAAATACTTAAAAATGGTAAGGGCTTTTTTCATAAATGGCTGAAGGAAATTATGAAAAAATTTTAGATAGGATTTCTCGAACTTCTGGTTTAGAAAGAGAGGAATTAGAAAGAATGGTTGAAGCAAAAAGAGCAAAGCTTGCTGGTTTAATTAGTAAGGAAGGTGCTGCACAGGTTGTTGCTGTTGAATTGGGAATTTCTTTTGAACAAGAAAAATTAAAAATAAATGAATTGCTTTCTGGAATGAGAAAAGTAAATGTGATTGGTAAAATTATTCAATTGTTTCCTGTTCGAAGTTTTACAAAAAATGAAAAAGAAGGGAAAGTTGTAAATTTTGTGCTTGCTGACGATACTTCAAATGTTCGTGTTGTTCTTTGGGATGTAAACCATATTGCTTTAATTGAAAACAACGAAATTAAACAAGATAGTGTTGTGGAAATTGTAAATGCTAGTATGAGGGATAATGAAATTCATCTTGGAAGTTTTTCAGAATTTAAATTAAGCAAGGAAGTTTTAGAAGATGTTAAAACAGAAAAAATTATTAAAGAAAAAAAAATAGTTGAATTCAGATTGCAAGATTCTGTGAGCACAAGGGCTTTTGTTGTTCAATCTTTTGAGCCAAGGTTTTTTTATGTTTGTCCAGAATGTAAAAAGAAAGCAAATCCTGAAGGAGAAAATCACATTTGTGTTGAACATGGGAAAGTTATTCCAGAAAAAAGAGCATTGATTAATTTAGTTTTAGACGATGGAACCGAGACAATTCGTTCTGTTTTATTTCATGAGCAACTTTCTAAAATTGGTTTTACAAATTTAGAAGATGCAGAAGAAGTTTTAAAGCAAAAACAAAATCTTTTAGGAAAGGAAATGATTTTTTCAGGAAATATTCGGAATAATAAATTTTTCAATAATCCCGAATTTGTTGTTGATGATGCAAAAGAAGTGGATTTAGATGCACTTATAATAGATTTGGAAAAAGCGTCAGATTTATAAAATATTATTTCGTTAAGATAAAATGAAAAAAGAGGAATTCCCTGTTTTGATTGGATTGGTCTTAGTTGGGTTCTTCATGTTATTTATTTTGGCATCTTCCACAAGTAATTTACATTTGACTGGGCATGCTATTTTAGGAGAATATGCTTCTGAAGAAGATTGTGTTAGTGCAGAGTATGTTTGGGAAAATTTAACAGAAGAAAATTGCACAACTGAAAATGTTTGTGTAAATGAAACTTCTGATTGTGAACCTTGTTTAGAATATGAAGATATTAATGGAACTCAAGGAGATTGTATTAGTTTTTCTTCTTGTGTTGAAGAAGTGTGCACCGAAGAAGAAACTTGCGAAGATGTGGTGGTTGGAGGACAATGTACAGGAGAAGTTTGTAATGATACTTGTGAAAGTTTAGAATATGAATGTGAAACTCAAACTATTTGTGGAGAAGAAATTTTATGCGGAACTTGTGAAGAAGGTTATTCGTGCGAAACAAATTCTTGTGAATTGATTGTAGAAACTTGCACAGAAGAATGGAATTGTGGTGGTTGGGCTGATTGTTCAGGAACTTCTCAAACAAGAACTTGCACAGATACAAATGAATGTGGAACAGAAGAAGATAAACCTTTAGTTAGCCAATCTTGTGAAGAAGAGGAAACTACTGCCGAAGAAACTACTACTGAGGAAACCACAACAACTACAACAGAATCTACAGAAAAAACAGTTGAGCAAATAATTGCAGAAATGGAATCTGCACAAGTTACACCTAATGAAGAAGCAGAAAATTCTGAAGAACAAAAGAACTTAGAATCTTTAGGAGAACTTACTGGAGGAATTGTTGGAGGAGACTTTAATGAATCTGAATGTTCAGGTTGCGTTTTTGATGAAAAGTGTTATAAGGTAGATAAAAGAAAAAATAATAGTTATTGCACAGAAGAAGGTTGGAGCGTTCAAAAAGAAATAAATGTTACATGTGTTGAAGATTTTGAGTGCTTAAGCAATTCATGTGAAGAAGAACAATGTGGAGATTATAATTGGTTAAGAAAATTCTTTGATTGGATTAAAGGTGTTTTTATTAAAGAAATAGAACTTAATAAAACTCAAATAATTGTTAGTGATGAAGTTGTTGAATAAGTTTTAATTTTAAAAAACTATATTCTATAAACTATATCTAAAAATTGAACAATCTTTATAAATAGAGATTGATTTGGATTTCTATGAGCATCAGTAAAAGATTAGCACAGCATATGAAATCTATTGAGTTAAGGATGATTATAAATCCCTCTTTTGAATTTCTTCGAGATTCTGGTTATGACCCTATAGGAGATCCTATTTTAATAAAGGATTTAAGCAAATATACTTCATATGGACTTTTGAATGAATTGAGCACAAGGCTTTTAGAGGAGAACTTGCTTAAAGTGAATAAACTTGCGTGTTGGTATGTGAGTCCTCAACAAGCACGAGTAAAAGATGAGAAAATTAAATATATTATAGTAATAGGATTGAAAAGAATTTAACATGCCTAAGAAAAAAGAAGAAGAACAAACTGGAGAACCTGCTTTAACTGATTTACCTGGAATTGGGCCTGCTGTTTCTGCAAAGCTTGAATCTGCAGGTGTTTTTGATATGATGTCTTTAGCTGTCATGAGTCCTGCTGTTCTTAGTGATTCTGCAGGCGTGAGTGTTGCTGTTGCACGGAAAGCTATTCAAGCTGCAAGAACTATTTTGGATTTGGGTTTTCAAACAGGAGAAGAATATGCTAAAAAAAGAGAAAATGTTGTTTATATTACTACAGGAAGTAAAAATTTAGATGTACTCTTGGGTGGGAAGGGGATACAAGGTCGAGCAATTACAGAAGCATTTGGTGCATATGGTTCTGGGAAAACACAACTTGGTTCTACATTAGCTGTTAATGTGCAATTGCCTTTAGAAAAAGGTGGTGTAAATGGGAAATGCGTTTTTATAGATACTGAAGGAACTTTTAGACCTGCAAGAATTAAACAAATTGCAGAAGCAATGGGTGCAAATCCTGAAAAAGTTTTGAAAAACATTTTTGTTGCACGTGCTTTTAATTCAGATCATCAGATTTTGCTTTTAGAAAGAGTTACTGAAATGATAAAAGAAGGAGAACCAATTAAACTTTTGATTGTCGATTCTTTAACAGCACACTTTAGGGCAGAGTTTGCAGGGAGGGGTCAATTGGCGGATAGACAACAAAAATTAAATCGTTATATTCATAATCTAATGAGATTAGCAGAGCAACATAACCTTGCGATTTATGTTACAAATCAGGTTATGGCAAATCCTGCACAAATGTTTGGTGACCCGACAACAGCAATTGGTGGGCACATTGTTGGTCATGCTTCAACATATAGAATGTATTTGAGAAGAGGAAAACAAGATTGTCGTGTTGCAAAGTTAATCGATAGTCCGGACTTACCAGATAATGAAACTGTTTTCTTTTTAGCAGATGCTGGTGTTGTTGATGAGAGATAAAAATGATGATTGGGAAAATTAGTTCTATGTTTTTTCAATTTCGTTTTCAATCTTTTTTAATCGGGAGATAATTGCACTTGGTTGCCGTTTTAAGATTTTAGAGATTTCTTTTCTGAATATAATTTTTTCAATAAATCATTCTCTTTATCCCCCCAAGGTTCGTATGCATTTACAAATTTTTCCTTAATTTTTTAACCTTTTATGGCAATCCTTTTTTGTATTTTCATCATCATCTAATTTTGGCAATTTATTTTTTACAGACGAAACTTTTTCGTCTATTTTTTCATATAAATCTTTTATACTTGTTTCTTCATTTTCCATTTCTTTATCTGGTGTGTGCTCATCAGCAGTATCAATATTAATCTCCTTCCACCCTACACGCTTTTTTTCAATAGTTTCTTTCAAACTTTTTTCTCTTTTTGTTAATTTGCTTTGCCCTGTTTTTACTTCTACAAAAATAACTTTCTCTATTTTATCTTCGTGTAATCCTTGAAAAACAATATAATCTACTGGTTGTCCTAAAAAGTGCATATCTGAAGGTTCATAAGGTAACTTTTTCAAAAATGGAATAAATCTTTCAATGAATTTTCCAACTAAACTTCTTCTGGAACTTGAAACAGATTTTGTTCTTATAATCTGTTCAGAATTTTTAAATAGTTTTTTTAATTCTTCTATATCCTGAATGTATTTAACTTGCCATTCTTTTCCTAATTTTTCTAAATGAGTTTTATTCTCTTCTTTTATTTTTTCTAAAAGGGAGTTACCTTTTTCTAATTTTATTTCATAATCTTTTTCTAAAATTGCAATCTTCTTTTCCCAGTCAGCCTTTAAAATTGCTTCTTTATCTCCAAATTTAGCTTTTTCGGTAAAATGCTTTCCTATAAAATAGCCAACAACTATTGCCACTAAAATTGCAATTATCCATTCAATCATAAAATCAATAAGAAAACTTATTTTATAATTTTATCTTTTTTTAAAAGAGCATAATCTAAACCCTTAAAAAACATAAGTTCTTTTTTGTAACATGGAAATTATTGCAGACCTTCATGTTCATTCTCGTTATGCTCGGGCAACTTCTAGTAATTTAAGTATTGAAAATCTTGAGAAATATGCGCGAATTAAAGGACTTGGACTTTTGGGCACAGGGGATTTTCAACATCCTGAACATAGAAAAGAAATTGATGAAAAACTTACAGAAGATGAAAATGGTATTTTGCGAACAGTAAATGGTTTTCCTTTTATTTGGCAAACAGAAATTAGTTTTATGTATACTCAGGGAGGAAAAGGGCGAGCAATTCATCTTGTGATTTTTGCACCCAATAGAAAAATTGCAGATGAAATTACAGAATATTTGAAAAGTAAAGGAAGAGTAGATTATGATGGAAGACCTATTTTTGGAATTTCTTGCAAGGATTTTGTAAAAGATATGAAAGAAATAGACGACAAAATTGAAATTATTCCTGCACATTGCATGACTCCTTGGTTTGGTTTGTTTGGAAGTAAAAAAGGTTTTGATAGTTTACAAGAATGTTTTGAAGAACAGACAAAGCATATTTATGCAATTGAATCAGGAATAAGTGCAGACCCGCAAATGCTTTGGCGATTTAAAGAAAAAGTAAATGTTGTGAGTTTTTCAGATTGTCATAGTTTTTGGCCCTGGAGAATTGGAAGAGAATCAACAATTTTTGAAATTCCTGAATTAACTTATGATAATATTATTAAAGTAATTAGAACAGGGCAAGGATTGAAAGCAACAATTGAAACCCCGCCAGCTTATGGAAGATATCATTGGGATGGGCATAGGAATTGTAATTTTTCATGTGGGCCTGAAAAAACAAAACAATTAAACAAAATCTGTCCTGTTTGCAAAAAACCTTTGATTGTAGGTGTTGATTATCGAGTTGAAGAAATTGCAAAAGAAGATGCAAACTACAAACCTGAAAATGCAAAAAAATTTTATACTCTGCTTCCTTTGCATGAACTAATTGCATTACAATCAAATTCTGGAATGTCTTCTCAAAAAGTTTGGAAAATTTATAATGAAATTATTGAAAAATTTAAAAATGAATTTAATGTTTTATTAAATGCTACAAAAGAGCAAATGTTTGGAAAAGAGATTAATGAAAAACTTGTTGAATTGATTTTGAAAAATCGTGAAGGAAAAATTAGAATTAAGCCAGGTTACGACGGAGAATATGGTGTTGCACTTTTGGAAGAACAGAAGAAGTTGTTTTAATCTCTCTTCGCATCTCTTATTTTTAAAAATTTATAATGTGCGTCTTTTGTTTTTTGCCCATCGATTTCTTCTTTGAGAGTATATTCTTTCTCGCCTTTTTTATTTAGAAAAAATTTAAGTTTCATTTTTAAATTAAATATATTAGTCCTGTAATCAAATAATAAATTATCAGTAAACTAATTGAGGAATATAAAAGACTTTTTCTTAAATCTTTGTCATACTTAGCATAATTATAGGAAAATCTTAAACACATAAAATAAATTATTAGTGCTAAAATAGTTGAAGAATAAATATTTGAAAAAATAGGTATTAATTTTAATAATGCTTTTGCCATAAGAAAGAACATCAAGATTGAAAAACCAGAGAGAAATCCAAAATAAATAGAAGGCATACAATCCTTTTTTTTCATAAAAGATTAAGAAAAAATTCTTTTTTATATCTTTGTATTTCTTAATCCCATTTTATAAAAAACCCAGTATGGGCATCCTCGGTAACTTTTCCAATTTTCAAGTTTGATATCTAATTTTATAATAATCTTTTTTTATACAAGGTCAATTAAAAATTCTTTAAGCTTTTTGTGAAAAGATGTGGTGAAATATTTTTCTAACTCTTTTGGAGAAACCCATTTTAATTCTTTGATATCTTGTCCAGGTCTTTCTTTTCCTTCAAATGCTTCTGTTAAAAAATAAACAGATAACAAATCTTTTTTTTCTGGATATGTTCTTGAAAAAATTGCCCCTAAATTTTTAATCGACAATCCTGTCTTTTCTTTGATTGTTCTTTTTAAGGTTTTATCAATATCTTCTTGATGATTTGCTCTTCCTCCTGGAAAACACCAACTAAGTTTTGGAATATCTGGGTCATTTTCTCTTCTTCCTATAAGAATTTTTTTTGTTTTTGGGTCAAAAATTATGCCTAAGAGAATGACTTCGAATTTATCTGCCTTTTCCATGAAAATAAATCTTTTATTGAATATATAAGCTTTTTGTTTTTTAAATCCTTACTTTTCCTTGAAGTCAAAATCTAATTTATTTGTTTTCGCCTGTTTTCTTATTTTGTCAATTATTTTTTTTAATTGGTGGTCTGCGTTTTTAATATTAGCATCTTTTGTTTTTATTGAATATTTTCCTGCAGAAATATATTTAATTTCTGCCTTTTCCACAGATTTGAGAATATTTTTTATAAGTTCTAAACCATTGGGTTGATTTGTTGTTAAATCAAAAACTTTTTTAATTTCATAGGTTTTCTTTTTTTGATTTTTTAAAATATCTAAAATTTTTTTTGCTTGTTCTTTTCCAACAATCTTTTCAAGTTCTTTAGAATCTTCTTTAGATGCTTGTAGAAAATCAACCAGCTTTTCTTTTTTTTGTATTTCTGCAATAATTTTTTCTGCAATTTCTCCTAACACTGTTTTTAACATTTTTTGATAACTGCTTTCTAATTGGTATTTTTCTTTTACCTCTTTGATTTCTTTTGGTGTTACTCTTCTTAAACTTAAATGTATATTTTCAGAAGAATCTATTCTTAAGACTTTACAGACTATTTTCTTTTTTGGGACAACATAATCTCTTAAATTTCTAATTCTTCCTGGTGCTATTTCACTCAAGGTAATGCCCCCTTCTTTTGAAGTTCCCTCTATTTTAACAAAGACTCCTGTTCCAACAATTCGGTCTACAGTGCATAGGATTATGTCTCCTTCTTCTATTTCCATATATTTAGAATAAGCAGTTAGTTTTTAAGAGTTTTGATATTTTTAAAACCTTTTTTAATGAGAAATTTTTCTAAATCTGAAAGTTTATTAAGATGTTCTTTTGAACCAGCTTTTTTTATTTTTATGAGTGTAGTATATTTTTCATTTTGTTCTGTTTCTTTTGAAGGAAAGGAAACCACGATGCTAAATCTATATAATTGCGTTCCATCATAGCCAAATTGGTAAAACTCAAGTCGTCTATCACGAGGAACATCTTCTCTTTTCTGTGTTCTGGCGACAAAAGTAAAATTATCTGAAAGTTCACGTCCTAATTTCCAATCTTCTTCACTTCTGCAGTTATAAATTTCGGAAGTAAATTCTTTTGAATATTCAATTTCTTTAATTGTCATTAAAATTTTAATGTTATTTGTGTTTAAATTATTAATTGTTCTGAAAAGTATGTTTTAAACCTTCACAATTTCAACTTCAAAACTTTTTTGCAATAAATTTAAGAATTCTTGTTCTTTTGATTGCAATATATTACATCCTGCTGCAAATTCATGGCCTCCGACTTCCCCCCCTACTTTTTCAACAACATTATTTAATATCTCTCTAATATTTCTTCCAGTCCTTCCCACATTTCTTCCAGATACTTTTATTTTATTTTCATAATATGCCATTGTTATTATTATTGTTCCATCTTCATATATTGGGGAAGAAGATAAAATGCTTGCTATTGTTCCTATCATTGTGTCTTTGATATTTTCTTCAGCATTAATTATTACAAAGCCGTTGCCTATTATCTTCTCGGTTCCAACTGCAAATTTTATTCCTGAAATAAGATGTTGTTTATACTTGGCGTGGATTTCTTTTGCTAATTTTTTCGCTTCTGAAAGTTCCATGCAGAATTTTATTGCAACTTGGCTTTCTCCAAATCTTGAACAAGCATTTATTTTTGCACTTATTTCTCTTGCATCTTCTAATTTATTAAATAATTTTATTAAGAAAATATCTCCAATTATTTCTTTTTGTTTTGATTTTGGATTCCTTAACATTATCGCTGTTACAATTCTTTCCATTTCTTCCCTGTTTAATTCTATTATACTTTTGTATTTTCCATTTTCTGGCATTAAATTTATTTCTCTTAATAGTTCGATTACTCCCTTTGAATCTCCTGTTACACCAGGGATGAAAGGATGTGAGCAAAATTCTAAAGTGCGGTTTATTGGGCGAGTTGAAGGATAAATTAAGAGTCCTCTTTTTTTTTGTATTTCCCCATCATCCAAAATTTCGCTATTTAATTTATCAATATTTTTTTCCATTAAATCTCCAATCATCCCTAAAATAGCAAGTTTGGCAAATTCTTTATTTTCTGGATTTATCTCTTTGCAGAATAAATATGTTAATCCTGCCCCACTTATCTTTTGTTTTTTGTGGAGTTCTGGATTTACAATTGTTATGTTTTCAGGGAGTTCTTGAATAATTTCATGATGATCTAAAATAAAAATATTTTCTAATTTACTTTCTTTTAATTGATCCAAATTTCCTGAAGCCAAATCCAAAAATAATGTTATTTTATTTTTTGGAAGTTTTTCAATGAATTTTTTATCTAAGCTTTTAACAATTTTTAAGGAAAAAAATTTATCTAATTTTTTTAATGCTTGAATCATTATTGTTGCAGAGGTTATTCCATCTGTATCATTATGGCTTATAATCTGTATTTCTTTTCCTTCTGAAACTTCTAAGAATTTATTTACTGCAAATTTTATTTGTTCTTCTAAAGAATTTTTCAATTCAGTCATTTTCACCTCAGAAAATATTTATTTTTTAATTAAACCAAAATACTTTTTCAACTTTCTTAATTGTGCAAAGATTCTATCTTTTTCACGCATGGATCTTTTATCTTGTTTGTTAGTTTCATAATGTTTTTTTACCTTTTCTAATTTTGTCTCCACATTTTTCAAATCAGGATTAATATATAATTCATTTTCCTTGAGAATTTTCGAAATCTTTTTATTGAAATCGTTTGGATGGATTCCTTGAGTTTTTAATTCCTGTCCTATCTTTTCACTTGTCAAACCTTTTTTTGCTAATTCAATCACTTTCTTTTCAAAATCTGCTTGAGTAAGCTTTTTTGTTTTTTTAGATTCAACTTTTTCTGGCATTTTAATAGATATTGAAATTGTTTTTTAAATCTTTGTGTGGTAGATTTTTTAAATGCTGATTCTTTATAGATAATATGGGTAAAACAATTGGTGTGTTAAGTTTAAAGGGGGGAGTTGGTAAAACTTCTTCTGTGGTAGCACTTGGTTCTTCCTTGGCAACTCTTGGGAAAAAAGTTTTGTTGGTTGATGCTAATTTTTCAGCTCCTAATTTGGGTTTGCATTTAAATGTTGTTGATCCTGAAATTACAATTCATTCTGTTTTGGAAAATAAAGCAAATCCTATAGAAGCTATTCAAACTGTTTCTAATTTTGATATTATGCCTGCATCTATTTTTGGAAATCCTAATTTAAATTATTTAAAACTTAGAGATAAAATTAAATCTTTGAAAAGAAGCTATGATATTATTTTAATAGACTCTTCTCCTGCTTTGAATGAAGAAACCTTAGCAGTGATAAATGCTTCAGATGAAATTCTTGTTGTGACAACTCCTGACCATTCTACTTTGAGTACAACTCTTAAATCTGTTAAACTTGCAAAACAAAGAGGGGTTCCTATAATTGGTTTGATTTTAAATAAGGTTTATGAAAAAGGATTTGAACTTTCAATTGATGATGTTGAAGATACAATAGAAATCCCAATTATGGCTGTTATTCCACACGATATAAATATTTTGAAAGCTTTGTCAGAATTTGTTCCTTCAACTGTTTACAAACCGAACTCAAAGTCAAGCGAAGAATATCATAAATTAGCAGCTACTTTAATTGGGGAAAAATATAAATCAAAGAGATTTGGAAACTTTTTTAAAAAACTTCGACCAAAAAGACATGAACTTAATAGAACTATTTATTATCAAAGAATTTTTAAATGATTTTTTACAAGTTTGATTATAAAAGGGATTGTTATTACAATAAATAAGACTCCAGATACATGAAATAATAAATTGGTTGTACCATCTTTTATATAATTTATAGTTGTAATGATTGTTGTAGGAATTATTAAAATATTCAAAATAAGTTCTAAAATTTTTATTGTTTTATTTTTAGCATTTTTTATTTTTTCAGAATTGTAAGTTAAAGGCACTTTTATAGTCATGAATTATTTTAGTGATTTTTATTTAATAATGTTTCTAATCAAAAATCTTAAAAATAGGCAAGATGTAGTTTTTTTAGAGCCCTGTAGTTCAGTGGTCAAGAATTCAAGGTTTTGGACCTTGAGACCCAGGTTCGAATCCTGGCAGGGCTATTCATGATTACGCATAAAAAAGGAATTATCTCTTGGGAGATTTTGGGTTAATTTTATAAGCTTCTTATTCCTTATCTCAGATATGAAAAAAAGAGTGATAGTTTTATTTTTCATTTTAAGTTTGTTTTTAATAGCTTTTGTTATCCCTTTTGTTTTTGCAACATCTGTTGATTCTGAAATGAAAAAAATTACTCATTATGCAGAAGAATATGAAACAGGAAATATTGATTATGTTAAATTAAAATTATATCTGAGTTCTGCAAGAGAAGGTTTAAACGAATTATTAGGTGCAACTGGAAAAGAAATAGGAGGAGTTGTAAAACAAGAGCAAATTAGAAAAGTTCTTGGAGAACCAAATGAAGAAACAAAATGGGTTTGGGTTGAAGGAGAAGAACAAGATAAAAAACTTGATTATTATGTTCCTGTTTGGAAGAAAATAGTTTTTGATGGGAAGAAAATCCAAATAAGAATAAATGCATTTCCAAGTATTTTCAAGAAAAAACAATTTGATAATTTTGAAAATGGAAATCTTGAAGAATTACCAGAAGAAGGTTCTATAATCTACAGATTAAATCTTGATGTTGAATTTAAAAGAGCAGAAGAACAAATAGATATTCAAAGTAAAATAAATAAAATTCAGAGTTTAGCAGAACAGTTTAATTCTAATCCGATAAGTTCAAATGCAGAAGAATTAGCAAAACAAAGTGTTAGTGCAGAAATGATTTTTCAGAATTATTTTAAGCAAGGAAGTGGAAAATGTGAAGATATAATGAAATCTATTTTTGGAAGTGAAAATCAGAGAGAAAGCCAGCAAGTCCTTCTTAATGAGATTGTTTTTTGTGAAGGAGAAAAGTTTGAATCAATTTTAAGATTAGAAATGTGTGATGATTGTGAATGGAATTATATTAATATGGATTTGCGTTTTGAAGGAAGAGGAAATTTTAAGCCCCCTAAACAAGGAGGGAATGAAGTAGATTCTAAAGAAAAATATAAAAATATGGATTCAAGCAGTTTAATGTCTGAAACAACTTCTTTAATAGATAATATGAAACAATCTTGTGCAGAAGAAAATTTGGATTCTATGTTTTCTTATGTAAATAAATTAAGAGCAGTAACAGAAGCATGGAATGAAAAAGCAAATAATGTGTGGGAGCAAGTTGAAACAAAAAAACCAAATGAAGTAGTTAAAAACATAGAAAAATCAAGTAATGGTAATATTGTCGTTGAAAATGAGGTTTCTGAAGGGAACAATCAGGGAAATGTTGTTGAAAATACAGATGAGGAATCAAGCAATAACAATAATGTTGTTGAAACTACTAATACTATAACTGGAAATTTTATTACTGGAAAAGTAATTGAAGAAAATAATCAACAATCTGAAGAATCAAAAGACCCTTATTATTGGATAAAGCAGGATCAGATTAACAGACAAAAAGCAAATGATTTGAAAAAACAAAATTATGAATCAAGAAAATCATTTTATTTAAGTTTATTTTCTAATTATAAAAAAAGAGAATTTTATTTTAGCCAGACAAGTTTTGAAAAAAGATTAGTGCAGGAATTTATGGAAAAAGGAGAAGAAATATGCGATAATAATATAGATGATAATAATAATGAACAGGTTGATTGTGATGATTCTCAATGTGGAGGGCAAATCTGCGGAAGAGGAACTGCAAGCAATGGAAATGAAACTATAGAAACAGATTTATATTGTATTTCTGGAATTTGTCAGACAAGAGAACAAGAAATGATAATAATAAAAAAGGGCTTTTGCGGAGATGGATTTTGTGATGGAAATGAAACAAGTGAGACATGTTTTGAGGATTGCATTGGATGTCCTGTGTTTGAAGCAATAGAATGTTCTGGAAAAGTTATTTTTAAAGGCAAGGATGAAAAGGGATGTTCTTTAGAACCAGTTTGTGTTGAAGGACAAGAATCTTGTAATACTAATGAAGATTGTTTACAGCCCTTGTGTGGAATAGCAGAATGTGTAAAAGAAGGAGATGAATCTGGAAAATGTGAAATAATACAATTAAAAGAATGTCAAGAAGCACAATGTGAAGAAGGAGAAAAACAAATAAAAAAATGTAATGATGAACAAGAATTAGTTAATGGAATTTGCGAAGATGGAATTTGGAAATCTATAGAGGTTTCTTGTTCAGCAGGAGAAAAAGGAAATGAAATTGTTGAAGAAGAAATAGTTAATAATGAATGTGAAATAGCAAGTGATTGTGGAGGAGAAGATGATGTTTGCAGTAATGGTAATTGTGTCACAATTCCTAAGATTATTAAAACAGAAATAGAAGAACCTGAAAAGGAGGAAATAGTATCTGGAGTTGAAGAAGAAAGTTCAGAACAATCTGAACAAGAAGCAGAAACACAATCTGAACCAGAAATAACAGGTAATGTTATTTTTAATTTTATTGCAGGATTGTTTTCAAATAGAAGAATTACAGGATATGCAGTTGACGAAGGAGGAGATGATACATTAAGTGATGATGGGGATTATAGCAGTGGAGATGATGTTATAGTGGACGATACTGGAAATTATGAGCCAGATGGTAGTGATATTGGAATAGATGATGACAGAATAGATGATGACGGAAATGATTATGTTGATGATGGAATGAATAATAAAGAGCCAAGAGATAATGGAAATATGAATCCAGATAATAATTATGATAATTCAAAAGAATTTGAAGAAAGAGATAATCAGGAAAAACAAAATAATGAAAAAGAAAACAAAGAAAGATGTAAAATAGAGTGTGCTCGTCCTTGTGTGGATAAATGTATTAGAGGAGTGTGCGGAGAACAAATGAATTGTGATATTGATAAAGAAAGTAAAAGTTGTGAAAGTAGTTGTAGTGCTAATGAAGATTGCATTGGCAAGTGCATGCAAGGAGGAGATTGGTGGAAAGAATTTGAAAATGAAATGCCTCAACAAGAAAAAGGAGTTTTTCAAGTAGGTGGAGGATGCAGAACAGAACAAGGAAAAACAGAAGGGTATATTTGGTTTGGTGGTTGGGGGGAACCATTTGAACAAGTTGAACCATTGAAACAAAAATACTATGAAGGAGGACAAGGAGATTGGTGTAAATATGAAATTGAAAATTTAATAAGACAAAGACAAGAATTTGAAAAAGGATTTAATCAGGAATTTGCTATCTGGTTTTTTGAAAAATATCTACCTAACTCAGCAGAAGAATGGGAGCAGTCTGTTTCAGGAATTTTTGAAGTATATTGGAGTAATGTTGATAATCAAATGATGTTAGCCAATACAATGAAATGCTTAGAAAAAAATGATTTAACTGAACTAATGAATATTAATCTGATTAATTTTGAATATGAAACTGACTATGGAAAATTAAAATATTGGGAAGAAATAAAAGAAGTTAAAATGCCTGGGATGGATGAAAAAGTTATTGTTGTTTCTCCTTATATGAGTATTTGGGTTTTTCCTCCTAAAGAATTTATGGCTTATGAAATGAAAACAGCAATGGAAAATCATGAATTTCCAGGAAGCCCTGAAGAAAAATTAGAAAGAAATAATCAGGAAGGGTTAACAGAAACAGAAAAACAAGAAATAAGACAGGATAAAGGATTGATGGATGATATAAAGAAACTTCAGGAAAAATATGATGGTAATTTAGATTTTGTTATTCAGTTTAAAGATTATGAAACTAATGAGGTGGTATTTAATATGTATGCTCAAATAAATGAAAAAGATATAATGAAAGTTGAACCAATGCCTGCTTCTGAAAATCCCGCAGAAGATGTAAGAGTTGAGCTTGATTTTAAGATTATGCATGAGATGATGTATGATATGGAAAAAGATATGAGTGGAGAGATGATAGAAAGTCCCCCTTGGGATAGAAAAATACAACCAATCCAGAAAGTTAAAGAAGTTGTTAGCAGAACAAAAATGTATTTGAAAATGAGAAAATTAATGAAATCTGCAAAATATTATCCTGAAGATGCAGAAAAAGATGTTAAAGAAATATTTAAATTTTTCTTTGAAGGAATGATGGGTGGTGATGATAAAGAACCTAAAGATAGTGGAGATGAAAGTAATGGAAATGAAAGTCCTGAGTTTTCAGCAGAAAGTGAAGGCATAAGTGGAAAAGCAATTTGGATATCTTAAAATGAAAAAATTATTATTTCAATACTTCTGATTATAGTTATAATATTAAGCATCGCTTCTGTTATTAATAAACTTACTGGAATGCTGTTGGAGGAAGAAAATACTGGAAGGCTAAGCATGAAAGAAATAAAAATACTTTAGTTGTATTTTTTAATAAATAAGGAAAAGATTTTTCAATTTCTCAGCCAACATTTAAATATCAATAATCTTTTATTTTGCTGTAAAATGTTAAAAAATAATAAAACATCAAAGGCAAAAAAGTAATGGATTAACTATTTTACCAAATACTGACGTTCAAATTCCCAAATCCTGTAAAATGCTCAGGGTGAATCTTGGCAGGGCTATTGATTCAAACCAAGGCACTTTATATTTATTTCATCTGGCTAAACTTTCTGAATAAAAATCAACCTTTATATCTTCCCCTTTTCTCCACAGCTTTTAATCTTTCAAGAACAGTTTTAGAATCAGGATATTTTTTATATTCTTTTAAAAATTCTTTGAAAAGGATTTCCCAGTTTTGAAAATGTTTTGCTTCAAGTGCTTGGCGGAGTAAGTGAAGGTCAACAGCTTTGTCTTCGAACTTTCCGTTAAAATATCCGAGTCCGAAATCAATTAGGTAAATAATAGGTTCGCTTTGCTCACTGATTAGTTGCTCAAAGCCAGACTTTGTCAAGTTTTTTCGCTGGAGATTTGTTAATGAATTATTTTTTTTGAGGATGTTTAAATTAGTTGTGGGTTTCTCAAATAGAATCATATTTGAAGTTGTCAAATCTCCATGGATTATATTTGCTTCATGCAACTTTGCAATTGAATTTCCTATTTGTTTCATAATTAATTTTTGTTTTTGCAATGAAAATTTGTTTAAAAATTCTGAAAGTTTTTTTCCTTTGATGTAAGGCATTTTTAATTTTGTTGATTCTTTAATACAAGGTTGAAAAAAAGGTTTTGGGCAGTTGATTATTTTTGAAGCTTTGTCGAGAAGTTTTGCTTCTGAACGTGTTCTTCTCGAACGAATTTTTTCATCAAGTTCTGGAAGTCGGTAAGATTTTGGGGTTCTGTCTTTGATTATAAATTGCTCGCTGTCGCTCGTGATTGATTGCTCAGTTCCAGACTTTGTCAAGGAACTTTGCTGATTTGAATTAATTAATAATTTATTTTGAGAAGGGGGTGTTTTAGAAGAAAGTGAGGTGACTAAGTAGATTTTTGCTTCAGCACCTTGGGCTATAATTTTTATTTTGTTGGGTGCGCAAATCTTTGATTTTCCTGCTCCTTGTGCTATAATTTTTTGAGGGGTCATTTTAAATTATATTTTTATTTCAGGTCTTTTTGAAAGAATCTTTGCAAGTTTTGGATTCCAAATATATCCAAGAGTTCCGTTTCTGTCAAAAGCGATTTTATTTATTGTTTCGAGATAATCTAAAACTATTGAGTAAGTTTGCCACATAACTTTTTTTGGAAGTTTTTTCCAAAGCTGTGTTTTGTTAAGTTCTCCTGAATGTTCTTCTATTGCTTTTTCTATCATAAGAACTGTTTGAAGTGTCGGGCTTCTTACAAAAGGATTTTTTGATTTTAGCATATTTTACAATATATCAATTGATATATAAAGGTTTTGTTGGAAAATTATTTAAACCAAGAATCATATTTTTAATTATGCCTCAAGATAAAATAAAGGGTCTCAAGGAACAAATTAAAAAAGAAGAGAATAACAATTTGAAAGAAATGTGGAAACATATGAATTTTTGGAATAGAATTATTTATATTTTAGGTTGTTTTGTTATAATTTGGTTAGCTTATCAATTTGGGCAGATTCTTGTTGGTGGTTTAATTAAATAATTGGGATTTGTTTTCTTAAATATTGAGTTGAGGAACTCTTACTTGAAAATAATTGTTAATACCGATAAAATAATTGTTGTTATTGCTAAAAACCAAGTAGCCCACACTAATTTTTTATTTGATTGAATATTTTTATACCCAATCCAAAGAACAATATTTCTATCATCTGCCCGTTCAGAAATTAATCCATTAGATTTTTCTAAATCTTTTTGTTCTTTCTTTTTTATATCTTTTCCTGCCATATTTAAAAAATTTGCAAAATCCATTTTATCTCATCCTCCGCAACTTCTTCCCCCCAAACTTTTTCATCATCTTCTGCATTTGTTTTTGAGAAAATCCTTGTGACATGTCCATATCTTCTACTCCACCTTTCATCATTTCTTGAAGCATTTCATATTGTTTGAGCAAAGCACGAATATCTGAGCCATTTACACCAGCACCTTTTGCAATTCTTGAAATTCGTGAAGTTTGTTTTTTTAAAAGCTCAGGATTTTCTTTTTCTTCAACAGTCATTGATTTTAAAATGTGTTCCCATTTTTTCACTTTTTCTTCTTGAGCACCTAAAAGATTTTCGGGAATTTTTGCATTTCCTAAACCAGGAATCATTCCTTTAATTTTATCAAAACCCCCAAGAGAACTCATTGATTTAACTTGTTCAATAACATCTTCTAAACTTAGTTTTCCTTCTTGCAACTTTTTTTGAAGTTTTTCTTGTTCATCTTCTTTAGTGACTGATTTAATTTTCTCAATTAAAGTTTGCAAATCGCCCATTCCTAATAATCTTGATAAAAAAGATTGTGGATTAAATTCTTCTAAGTCATTTATTTTTTCACCTGTTGCAATAAAATAAACAGGTGCTTTAGTTTCTGCACATGCTGTCAAAGCCCCGCCAGCCTTTGCTGTTGAATCCATTCGTGTTATTATCACACCAGAGATTTTCAAAGCTTGTTGAAATTCTTGAGATTGTTTTTTAGCAGCTTGGCCAATATCTGCAGGCATAATTAAAATTGTTTCTGTTGGAGAAATTGTTTTTCCTAAGTCTTTTATTTCTTTTATTAATTCTTTATCTAAAGTATGACGCCCAGCAGTGTCTATTAAAACTAAGTCGTATTTTTTCAAATCTTTTTCATATTTTTTCCAAATTTTCA
>Ga0268279_1000230_pt1 | contig 41669 bp, 42 predicted proteins | sample saktaG_6_FD_190142 | JGI IMG/M metagenome (GOLD analysis project Ga0268279, IMG submission 190142) | Saline water microbial communities from Sakinaw Lake, British Columbia, Canada - sak_2010_1_5_80m | ecosystem: Environmental > Aquatic > Non-marine Saline and Alkaline > Saline ...
AGGAAATCTTAATTTTTTGCTTAATTATCCTTGTGTCTTTACTTTCTTTTGCTGTTGGCTATTTAACTGCTACTTACCAACAAAAGGGTATGATACAGTTCATTGGCGTCTAAAATCATTCTTTCAAGGGATGATACTTGCAATGGATTTTATGGGCATAACGGTCAGATGCATGGACATAACGAGTAGTTGTGTCTAGTGATTCATGCCCTAATAGAATTTGTATTGCTACAGGATTTGCGCCATTTTCAGCCAAATATGTGGCAAATGCATGGCGTATGCCATGGGCTGAAACAGGGATATTTAAGTTCAGAAATTGGCGGTATTGCTTGATTTTTTGTTGTATATAGGACGCTGACAATTTTTTGTTCTTTTTAGAGCTATTCTGTCCGCGATAGGGGATAAACACATAAGGTGACTTGGTGTTTTTACGAATTTTTAAATAATTATCAAGGTGTTTTTGCGCGCGCTCTGTCAAATAAACAAAACGTTCTTTTTTCCCCTTGCCTTGGATAAAGATTTTCCCTTGTTTATCAATTCTATCCATTCTAAGCCCTATTAATTCGGAAATTCTCATTCCTGTGGAAAAAAATGTTTCCATTATAGCTCTATTCCGCAGTCCAATTTTTTTATTTTTTTCAAATATTGACGGTGATTCAATAAGTTTAACTATTTCTTTAAATTCAGCCACTCTGGCATGTTTTTTTTCTGTTTTAATGAGTTTTATGGAATCAGGAGATATTGGAACATTGTAGTCCATATCTATAAGGTATTTAAAATAAGAACGCAGGACTGAAAGCATTCGATTTATTGAATAACTACTAAGTTTTTTCTTAGATTGCTGTTTTGCTGTTGTTTTACGATCCTGCGAGATAAGATATGCTTTATAGTTGAGAAGAGTTTTTTTATCAATTTTATTAAAAACAATCTTAATATCGCAAAGAAATGACTCAAAAACATTTAAATCCCTTTCATAATTATAAAGAGTTTCTTTGGAATAATTATTTGTTTGGAGGTTTAATAAGAAATCGTCAAACAAAGGAAGAGCAATGTTAGGGGAGGACTGCTTTTTCTTCTTATTGGTTTTGCTTTTCATAAAACTAAGTGTAAGAGATATTATACCCACTTCTATATTAAACAATACAAAAAGGGTTGTCAACCCCTCTTTTTGATATTTAAGACACTATTTTCAAGGTTTTTCTAATTCCTTATACTTTCTATCAACATAAGTATATCTTGTTTCGTTCCTTGTATCTCTTTTTTTAATTCTTCGTTAAATGAAGAATATTTATTTTTAAATTCTTGAGTAATAAATTTTATAACATTAACTTCTCTTATCTTTTCTTCTAAGGAAGATGCCCAAAAAGTTTTGATTTTCTCAAAAAGTTTTGCCCAAAAAGTTAATGTTTGCTCCCATGCATTCTTAATGGCTTCTGGGAGAAGGGTAACAAAGTTGTTTACAAATTCTTTAGCTCCTTGAATATCTTTAGGTAGTTCAATTGGCTTTTCGTTTGTTTTTTGGTCTTGAGCCATAACTAAATTAGGCAGGATGGATATAAGTAATAAAAAACATAGGTATTTTTTTGGTTTTATCATATTTTTGATTATTTAATTGATTATGTTGTCTTTTGCTTTTTTTATTCTTATTAAAGTTTGCTCTTTTCCTAATATTTCAGCAATTGCAAAAGGCTCTGCTGATGCCCTTTTTCCGGTTAAAGCGATTCTTAATGGCCATAAAAGATAACCCCTATCCCCTGCTTTGTCTAGTGAGTTTCCAAAGTCCGCTGCTGCTGACAATAAAATGTTTTTTAAGTTTTTTTCCGTCCACTTAATTTCGGCGTTAGAAACTATTTCTTCGCACTTGTCAAGGGCGGTCAGGGTTTGGTTGAGAGAAGCGTCTTTCCACTGGAAAAGCAATTTATCATATTCTATTTCTTTTTTAAAGAAAAAATCTATCAAATCTGAAACTTCTGAAAGCTTTTTTAATCTTTTGGAGTAAAGGGAAATAATTTTTTCCAGAACATCAAAATCTATTATCTGACTGGTTTCTTTTATCTCTATTTTATCATCACTTTTAATTTCAAGAAGACCCGCATGAACTAAATAAGGCATACATAGATTGGTCAGGTCTTTTAATGGTTTCTGTCTAATGTAGAATCCATTAAGATAATCAAGACGCTTATTATTAAATGCAGAACCACTTTTTTTAATTCTTTTAAAAGAAAACTCCTTAATTAATCTATTTAAAGAAAAAATCTCTTGCTCTGTCCCCGGGTTCCATCCAAGAAAAGCCATAAAATTGATTAATGTATCAGCCAAGTATCCGTCTGCCTTGAAATCCCTTATTGAAACAGAGCCATGTCTTTTAGAGAGTTTTGTCTTGTCTGGCGCAAGAATAATCGGCAGGTGTGCATATTTTGGCGTAGGAAATTCTAATGCTTTTTGAATAAGAATTTGTTTAGGAGTATTAGATATATGGTCTTCTCCTCGGATAATATGCGAAATTTTCATTTCAAAATCATCAACAGCGCATGCAAAGTTATAAAGAGGGGTGTCCAAGTCCTTAGCAATGGCAAAATCACCGATTAAACTAGTGTCAAATTCTATATTTCCTCGAATAAGATCTTTAAAAACAATATTTTGAGAGCGAGTCCTAAATCTAATAATTGATTTTTTTCCTTGTGCTAAATATTCTTCAACTTCTGCAGGTATTAAATTGCCACATTTGCTGTTATATATTGGTGGGCGTCCAATGCTCATCATATATTGCCTTTGCGTCTCTAAATCTTCTTTGGAGCAGAAACAATAATATGCCATATCTCGCTTTAATAATTCAGATAAATGTTTTTTATAAATATCTAATCTTTGACTTTGGAGATAAGGACCATAGTCTCCTCCAACGATTGGACCTTCATCCCATTTTATGCCTAACCATTGGAAATTTTCTAAAATATCTTCTTTATATTCTTTTTTAGATCTTTCTAAGTCAGTATCCTCTATTCTTAAAATAAATTTGCCATTGTTCTGTTTAGCGAAAATATAGTTAAAAAGGGCTGTCCTTGCGGTTGCAATATGAAAATACCCGGTTGGAGAAGGAGCTACCCGTGTTCGAACCACATCCCCTATTTCTTGTTTTAAATCAGAAAATTCTTTGTCCATTTACTATATTCTGGAACATTTTGCTTTTTCTGTCAAGAATCAAGGGTAAATTTCAATCAAAAAAAGTATTCAACATAGAATGTTAAACACTTTTTGCCATAGATTGGAATATTGAAAGTTCTATTGCTAAATTAGCAAATATTTGATCAAATAATTGGCAATTGCTTTGGCTGCGTTTGGTCTGGAAAACTTTTGTGCTTCCATACTCATTTTTTCCAAATCCTTTTCTGGTTGTGAAATTAGAAATCGCAGTTTTTCTAAAAAGAATTGTGGGTTAAAATTTTTCTCTTCAATTACCAGTGAAGCTCCATTTTGTGCAAAGGCATAAGCGTTTCTGAGTTGATGATTTTGCGCTGATTCTGGCAATGGGACTAAAATACTTGGCTTGCCCAAGGCAGCTATTTCAAAAATAGTGCCTGAACCTGCTCTGCTCAGAATAATATCTGATACAAAATAGACTTCTTTTAATTCAAGTTCTTTGAGAAATCCAAAAACATGATAATATTTTTTTAATTCATCCGGCATAACCATCTGTGATTCTGCCTTAACATCTTTGAAGTTTTTAATACCACATTGGTGGATAACTTCAAATTCCTTAAGAAGCTCAGGCAGAATAAGGAGTATAAGATCATTAATGCGCTGAGAGCCCAAGGAGCCACCATAAACAAAGAGAACTGGTTTTTCTCCTGTTAAATTTAGTTTTTTTCTGTCTTGTTCTTCTGAACCCTTTAGAATTTCTTTTCTAATTGGGTTGCCAGCGATAATTATTTTTTCTGCGGAGAAATATTGTGTTTTAGGGAAAGAAGTAAAAATTTTTGTGGCAAATTTAGAGGCAACTTGATTCGCTAACCCAGGATAAACATCAGATTCATGTAGAAAAATAGGTATCTGAAAAATTTTAGCGCAGAAAACAATTGAGATTGAACCGTACCCGCCCTTACTAAAAACTAAATCAGGATTTTCAAGGAAAATGATAAAAAATGCCTGGAAAAAACCTAAGAAAAGTTTAAATAAATCCAGTGTATTTAGTAATATGGCTTTTAATGTAAAATACCTTCTTATTTTTCCACTTAGTATTTGTTTTACCCTAATATCTTCTTGCGTTAAAAATAAAGAAGCCCATTTTTCCCTAGGTCCGACATATAAAAGCTCTGTATCCAGCGGCATAATTTTTTTAATTTCCCTTACTATCGCAATTATCGGGGTAATATGTCCCCCGCTTCCGCCTCCGGTAAACAAAATTTTCATTTTTTTATCCATATTTCTTATTATACAGCGTTTTTAGAAATGTTTAATATGATGCCAAGAGATATTAATTCTGAAACCATATGAGATCCACCATAACTAATAAAAGGAAGCGGGGTGCCTGTCAGAGGAACAAGTCCAATCATTGATGTTATGTTTAGAAACGCCTGAGCGACTATTGCTCCCACTAATCCAATAGCCAGGGACTTTGCAAATAGATCATTTTTCTTTTTTACAAGCCAGAAAACTCGCGCAAAAAGTAGCAAGAAAAGAGCAATTAATATAATACCCCCGAAAAAACCAGCTTCTTCACAAAAAGCGGCAAAAATAGTATCAGTTAACACATTGGGCAGAAATCCAAATTTTTGTTTGGATAGTCCTAATCCCTTTCCCCAAAGACCGCCTGAGCCAATAGTAATCAATGTTTGTTTTACTTGATATCCCATGCCCATTGGGTCTAAATCAGGATTAATAAAAATTAAAAGTCTTTTTAATCTATACATTTTTGAATTGGCAAGAAAAGAAAAACTTGCTATGCCCACTCCAATTATTAACAGGGTATATTGAAAAGGAGTTTCGCTTAAAAAATAAATCATCACGACTCCGAAGACGACTATGAGAAGTGTACTAATATCTGGCTGGAAAATAAGGATAGCCGCGATTAAGGAAAGGATAAGACAGAAGCAAATCAGAGTTTCTTTTTTCCTTTTTTCCTTTTTGCTTTTTTTATTTAACCATGCTGCAACATAAAGCAATAAAGTGACTTTAAGAAACTCTGATGGTTGAAACGAAATTGGTCCTAATTTAATCCATCTTTTAGCTCCGCTGACACTGAGCCCTGGCCCAGTGACAAAAAGCAGAAGAAGCAGCAGAATATTTCCTAAAAGAAAATAATGGCTCCACTTTTCTAATTTTTTTAATGGACATTTTAAGGCCAGGAAACATAAAATGATCCCAGGGGCAAGTCCAAAAAGAAGTTGATGTCTTAAATAATAATATGGCTCGTTAAATTCTCTTTGTGAGATAGAAGCCGAAACACTAAATAATATCAAAAAGCCAAGCAAAAGAAAAAGTATAATCAAACACAAGAGAAAGGAATCAATTTTAGTTCTTTCTTTAGCCATATTTCTTAATGTTTTGTTTAAATAACTCCCCTCTTTCTTTATAGTCTTTAAAAATACCAAAGCTAGGTGCAGCTGGAGAGAGTAAACATATTTTTCCTTCCACTGTATTTTTAAATGTGTAGATTACTGCTTGCTCCATGCTATCTGCGACAAAAAACTTTATTTGTTTTAATCTTTTTTTAAACTTGTCCTCTTTTTTTGCGATTAGAATAATATTGTCTTTAATTCTCTTGCCTACTGGAGGAAAAAGAATCAGATTTCTAATTTTTGACTCAAGTATTTTCTTTGCTAAATATTTAAATTCTTGTTTTGCATCGTATCCGCCTACTATTAGCGTGTGGAGTTTTGGCTCAAAAGTGTTAATTGCAAAAATAGCTGACTCTGGAATTGTTGCCAATGAATCATTGTAAAAGGTTATTCCCTTGAATTTGCCAATGAGTTCTAATCTATGAGGTAATGGTCGAAATCTTTTAATTGTATTTTCTATTGCGCTTGATGGGATATTTAATATCTTAGCCACTGCTATGGCTGACATTATATTATATAGATTAAAATTTCCCTGTATCTGTATTTTACTAATATCAACAATTTTTTCCTTTTGCCAAAAAATGCTTTTTTTATTAGTCCAACAATCAGATTTTTGGTTTTTTAGGCCTATTGATACCTTCTGGGCTTTGGTTTTCTGGCTTAGATCTTTGAGAAATTTTTGGTCTGAATTGTAAACGAACCAATCAAATTTCTCCTGATACAGCAAGATATTTGTTTTTGCCTTCTTATAGTCCTTAAGGTTCTGGAAATAGTCGAGATGTGCTCTATAAAGATTAAGAAATACAGCTATGTGGGGGCTTATTTTTAGACCCTGGAGTTGTTGCGCTGAAAGTTCGAAAACATAAGTATTTTTTTTAACTGTTGAATTTAAATAAGAGAGGACTGGTTTTCCAATGTTACCGATTAAGTCCACTGGTAATTTATTCTGTTTAAGCATTCCAAAAACTAAAGATGCGGTTGTGCCCTTACCTTTTGTGCCCGTAATACCAATGGTTTTTTTTCGGCGCTGCTGAAGAAAGAAATCTGTTTGACTAGTGATTTTTTGTTTTGCGTTAGTGTATTTTTGAACACTTTGCAATGGAATGCCAGGTGTTCTAAAAACAATATCATATTGTGGAATTGCATCAAAATAGCTTTTTCCAAAGTATAATTCTATGTTTTTAGTGCTTTTAATAGTTTTCTTCACTTTTTTGTCTAATTTTTCGAGCTCAAGCCTATCAGCTATTCCTAATGTTTTATTGGGAAATGCTTTTCTTAAAAAACAAAGGGTATCTCTCCCCTCTTTGCCAAAACCTAAGATTAAAATTGTTTTGTTTTTTAATGTATTAATATTCATTTTTTATTCTAACATTGTTTTTTCTGGCTTGATTTTTTCTCCAAAAAATTGGCTACCTAATACTTCAAATCTATTTGTTAGGTCAGTTGTAAAAAACCTCTGTTTTGAATTCTTGGCGAGAACTTTTTCTATTTCCTGATGCCTATGCAGATAGTTTTTTAATTTTTTGGCTACAATCTTTCCCTCTGCCATGATTTTTATCTTCTTTCCTGTGATATTTTTGATTTTTTTCTCTAACAGTCCATAGTGAGTACAACCTAGTATAAGGACGTCAATGTTTTTTAATAACAGTGGTTTGAGACAATCCTTGATAGCCATATCTGCCATTTTGCTATCTTGCCTTCCTGTCTCAATAATCGGTACTAATAAAGGACATGCATGCTGGAAAACATTTATTTTTGGGTTTAGCTTAGTAATTTCTTTTTTAAACACATCTGAAAATATTGTTCCCTCAGTGCCAATTACTCCTATATTTTTGTTTTTTTGTGCAACTACTGTTTCTACTGTAGGAATGATTACTCCTAAAACTCTTTTTTTAGGATAATATTTCGGAAGGTATTGTTGTTGGATTTCCCGCAATGCCATACTTGACGCGGTATTACAGGCAAGAATAATTAATTCACATTTTTGCGCAAATAAAAAGTCAATAGCTTGCTTGGTAAAATTTAAAATAACTTTTTGAGAGCGATTACCATAAGGTGCTCTTGCCGTATCCCCAAAATAAAGATAGTTGTATTCAGGCAGTTCTTTAATTATCTCTCTAAGGATATTCAATCCGCCAAAGCCGGAATCAAAAACTCCGATTGACCCTTTTCTATTATTCCTTGAATTTATTCTATCTGGCATTTAACCCAATAATCTTATGGCTACGCCAATAATTGCCATTACCACACCAATAATCCAGAATCTCATTGTAACTTTGTAATGAGGCCAGCCCTTGCCCTGAAAGTGATGATGAATTGGGGCTGCAAGGAAAAGTTTTTTCTTGAAATATTTCTTCCAAAAAAGCTGTAAAATAACTGATAAAGATTCAATTACCAATAAAAAGCCGACTATCGGCAAAACCAGCACAGAATCTGTTAAAAAAGCGACAACAGTAAGGGCTGAACTTAATCCTAATATGCCTGTTTCGCCCATTACAAATCGTGCTGGAGGGATATTAAACCAAAGAAAACCTAATAAAGCGCCGAGGATAGTAACGCAAAAACTTGCAAGATTTATTTGCCCTTGCCAAAATGCAATAATAGCGAAAGCAGTAAAAATTGAAGCAAAAACTCCTCCAGAAAGACCATCTAATCCATCAATTATCCCGCTCGAATAAACAGCCATATTGATGATGATAAAAAGAGGGATATACAGCCATCCAATTTCAAGGTTGCCATTGCCTGGAATATGAATTGTTTGCCATCCTAATTTATAATAAAACCAAAGTGCGCCTATTATTCCAATGGAAAATACAGTGAGTAGTCGATATTTTAACTTTAGTCCACCTCCTGTGTATTTTCCTAAATTAGTGACTACAAGAACATCATCTATTAAACCAATAAGGGAACCGATTATTAATGCGAAAAAAGGGAGCCATGTTTGGTCTCTTGATAGAAAGTTTAGCTTTTGAAACCAAAAGATATTGGTTTTAGCTAGAATTAGGAATAAGAGAGATAGGATTAAACAGCTTAACCAAATAAGAATACCTCCACCTCTGGGCAACTTAAAACCTCCTTGCGCGTAAAACTTGCTTGATATGGGCATTTCACCGCCATCAATTGCTTTTGTTCTTACGCTTTTTTTCCAGAATTTATATTTATAAAGAAAGTGTGTGAGACATGGGGTAATAAAAACTGAAATACAAGCGCTCATAATGCCTAATGTAAAAATCTTAATAACGTTAACTGTGATATCTGTCATAATATAAAATTACCATTTATATGAATTCATAGTCCAATTGACTAATTTTCTCATTTCAGCAAAATTATCCTGCGCATTAAGAATAATACTGATGATATAGCCATCTTTATTTGGGCTTTGATAAACAATTAAAAGGCATTTTTGAGCTAATGGGGTGTTTCCTGTTTTTCCTATCAAAATGTTTGGGATTTCTCCTAAAAGTTCATTTGTGCTTCTGGCTTGATGATGAAATCCATCTTCTGCCAAATAAACGTTTCTTCTTTTAAGAGTTGTCAATTCCTGGATTAATGGTATTTCCATTAAGTTTCTGGCAAGCATTGCAAGGTCATTAGCGGTTGAGTAGTTAAATTTTGTTTGCGGTTTATCAGGGTCAAGTCCGGTTGGGTTGATGAAAAAACTATTTTCCATTCCTATCTCTTTTGTTTTTGAGTTCATCAAATCAATAAACTTCTTTTCTCCAATAGCATCTGCAAGGGCTTGGGTGGCTTTATTGCTGGATTCTATTAATAATGCTGACAATAAGTCGTTAACATAGAAAACTTCTCCTTGCGCAAAAAAATTAGCATCTCCTTCTTTAGTAGCTGCGGAGCTTGAAACAGTTATTTTATCGTCAAGCTTATAGTTTTCTAAAACGATTATCGCACTTACTAATTTTGTTAAGCTAGCAATTGGCAACGCTTTTTCTTCATTTTTTGAAAATAAAATCTTAGCATTGTTATTTTCATTAATCCTTATAGATAGTGCTGCCTGTGCCGCAAGTTGTGGATATTCAACATCCTTTTTAAAAATTGGTCTTGCTTCTTGATACTTTTTGGATAAAATACTATTTCTTATAGAAGCGGTTTGTTCATAAGAATTAAATTGGATTTTTTTAAAGAACAGAACCTCTATTCTGCTATAAAAAAGCCAAAATAGGAAAATTAAAATGACTCCAGAGATTGTGATAAAAGTTATTTTTTTTATACCTTTCTCTGCCACCTTGAGTTTCAGCCTATCTATGGTTTTAAAAAATTTAGACCTTAACTCTTTACTTTCCTTTTTTAATTTTAAGATGAAGTTCATTTAACTGTTTTTGTCTTAATTCGCTTGGCGCGTTCATAACCGCTGTTTTCCCGCTCGCAATGCATGGAAATGCCATAACTTCTCTAATATTTGGCTCTCCTAATACAACCATAAGGAATCTATCAATACCCGGGGCTATACCTCCATGCGGTGGGACTCCATATTCAAATGCTTCAAGCAAATGGCCAAATTTTTGCTTGATTTCTTCTTCAGTGTGTCCTAAAATCTTAAAAATCTGTTTTTGTACTTGGGGGTCAGTAATTCTAATGCTTCCTCCGCCTACTTCGAATCCGTTAAGGACAAGGTCGTGTTGCCATGAACGGACTTTCATTGGTTCTTTGTCCAACAAAGGAATATCTACGTTTTTTGGCGCTGTGAAGGGATGGTGAGACGAAGAGATTTCTTTGGTCTCTGTCTTTTCAAACAATGGCCAATCAATAATATAGCAAAAAGCTAATTCGTTTTTGTCGTTTTTGTTTTTTCTGATGTCTGGCTTGTCTGTCCCATATTTTTTCATTGCTTCTTCATAGGTAATTCTTGGAAAAGGGTATTGTTGGATTTTTTTATTTGGAAAAATTTCCTTAATAATTTCAATAAAAAGTTTTTCGGTAAGTTCTAAAATATCTTGTTGATTTACAAAAGACATTTCAATATCTAATTGAGTAAATTCGCCATAAGCGCGGTCTGCGCGCGGATCTTCATCTCGGAAACATCTTGCAATTTGGAAATATCGCTCAATGCCGGCAACCATTAATAATTGTTTATATTGTTGTGGTGATTGTGGTAAAGCATAAAATTTGCCGGGCTGAAGTCGTGAAGGGACAACAAAGTCACGCGCTCCTTCTGGTGTTGATTTAGTTAGGATGGGCGTTTCAACTTCAACAAATTCCCGCTCTTGTAAGAAGCGTCTTATTACTCTCATCACATCATGTCTTATCTCAAGGTTTTTCTTGAGCCGTGCTCTTCTAAGGTCTAAATAGCGATATTTTAACCTTTTGGTTTCATTAATCTTATAGCCATCAGTGCCTATAGGAAAGGGCAGTTCTTTTGCTTGTGAAAGGATATTCATATTTTCTACTTTCATTTCTATATCCCCTGTCTCTATTTTTGGGTTAATCATTTTTGCGGGTCTTTTATTAATAGCTCCGACTACTTCTATTACCCATTCTGGCTTTACGCTTTTTACTAAATCTAAAAGTTCTTTGTTTTCCTGGCTGAAAAACAGCTGCAATATTCCAGTTTTATCGCGCAGGTCCAAAAATATAATTTTTCCGTGTGAACGCACACTATCTACCCAACCAGATAGTTTTACTCTTTTCCCTATCTTATCCACGCTATTTTTTATGAATATTCTTTTTTGGTCCTTATTTTCCATTTTTTTCCTTATATGTTTTAACTGATTGAAGAATAAATTTTTCTGCTTGTTCTCTGTTCTGCCATTCTTTTACCTTGACCCACTTACCTGGCTCTAAATCTTTATAGTGTTCAAAAAAGTTCTTAATTTCAGCTAGAACATATTCTGGTATGTCTTCAAGTTCTTTTATCTCTTTAAACGCAGGATCAATTTTGCTATCCGGGACGCACAAAACTTTATTATCTTCGCCTTTTTCATCAGACATTTTCATTAAGCCGATCGGTTTGGATGGAATAACAATTCCTGGGTGATGTGGTTGGGAAACCAAAACTAAAGCGTCAACTGCATCACCATCATCACATAGTGTTTGTGGTACCATGCCATAATCGCCAGGGTATACCATGGAGCCAAAAAGGTCTCTATCCAAAAACAAAACACCAGTTTTTTTATCTAACTCATATTTTTCCTTGCTTCCCTTAGAAACTTCGACAATAACATTGACAACTTTGGGAAACTTATCTTTTGGTCCAGGTGCAATATCTTGAAATGGTATTTGCATGTTTTTAATAATTAATTAGTTATTTTTTACCTCTGAAAATAGCTGCTCAGCGATTTTTTCCATTTCCTGCTTTGAAATATCTTCTATCTTTTCTAAATCAACAATTACACCATGAAGATCATTCTTATACCTAGGAATAACTCGGATATGAGCATGTGGCACTTCCAGGCCAAGAGTTAAATAACAAACCCAGTCGGCATCAAACATTTTTTTAGCGGCAATGCCGACTTTCCCAGCCGCTTTGAAGTAATCACCTAAGTTGGGAACATCATCGACCCAGCGAAAATGTTTTTTAGGGATAATTAAGGAATTGCCTTTTGTAAGAGGTCTGATATCTAAAAACCCTAAAAAGTCGTGGTCTTCGTAGACCTTGTGACAAGGCAACTCATTCTTGACGATTTTACAAAAAATACAATCCTGCATAGTGAACCGGACTTTAAAATGCTTTTAAAGTATGCTTAAAAGTCTTGTTCCGATTCTTCTGATTCTGCTGGCTCTTCTGGTTCAGGAGCCCTTATTGGTTCTGGCATTATTACTGATTCTGCTTTTCTTACTGGTTCTGGCTCTATTGGGAGTTCGGCTGGTGGCTTTGCGCTTTCCATAGACTTCCCAGCAACAGGTCCCTTTTTATTCTTCTTAAAGTAGAAATAAGCAACTGCGCCGACTAGGACGACAATGGCAATGGTGAAAAAAAGTGTTTCCATTTTATTAATTATTTATTTTTTAATTTTACTGTACTGGGAACCATTTCTCATGCTTCCCCGACCTTTGGACAAATTTCTTAATCTCTAATTATATCTTAATCTAGCCCAAAACTCAATTCTTTTGTGATTTTATAGATATCACCAGCGCCCATTACCACTACTATATTGTCTGGTTGGACCCTTTTTTTGACAAATTCTGGAATATCTGATATTTCTTTTATGAAAAAAACTTCTTTTCCTGTTTTTTTAATTTTTTCTGCTAATTTTTCAGCATTAACTTTTTCCATAATCTCTTTGCTTTCCCGTCCAGCTACGCTGTAGATTTTACTGAGGATAATTTCATCTGCGTCGTTAAATGCATTTACAAACTCATCAAATAAATAAAAAGTTCTTTTATACTGGTGTGGTTGGAAAACAACTATGATTTTTTGTTTCGGGAACTTTTCTTTTATCCCCTGAAGAGTTGCCCTGACTTCTGTTGGATGATGCGCGTAATCGGAAATAAGAACAAATGGCCTTTGCTGTATAATTTCCATGCGTCGCCAAGCACCATTAAATTCAGACATTGCTTGATAAGAGATTTTATCAGGGATACTTATGCTCCTTGCGACCGCAAGGGCTGCTAATGCATTGCTTACATTATGTTTGCCAGGGATTTGCAATATTTTTCTTATTTCTTTTATCTCTATCTGAGCAGTTGAATATGTTTGAACCGCATATTTTGAATTTTTAACTCCGTTTTTTAACCATAAGGTGTATTGATTGTCATTATTTAGTATTAAAGTCCCATTTTCAGGCAAATGATTGAAAAACTCAATAAAAGTTTGAGATATCTCGTCTATATCTTGATAACAATCTAAATGTTCCTTATCTATATTGGTATTAACAATGATTTTGGGCCAGTAATTCAAAAATGCTTTCTTGTACTCATCTGCTTCAACAACTAAATATTCTGATTTGCCTATGCGACAATTTGTATTATCAAATTCTTTAAGATTTGTCCCAATAATTACACTTGGATCAAGTCCTGCCTTGATCATGATTAAAGAGATTAGGGCTGTTGTTGTGCCTTTACCATGCGCTCCGCAAACAGCAATGGTAAAATGTTTTTTTACTATCTCGCCTAATGCTTGCGGGTAAGTTTGTGTTTTTATGTTTAGTTTTCTGGCTTTTTGGAGCTCAAGGTTGTCTTCTCCTACTGCAATGCTATAAACAACTATGTTGGTGTCTTTTGCCAATGACATGGCATTATGTTCACCAATATGTATTTCTATTCCTATATTCTTCAAATTATCAGTAAGTTCCGATTGCGACAGGTCAGAGCCAGATACTTGCCAACCATGTGCAAGATAGTATCTGCTAAGGGCTGAAACCCCAATACCTCCTATTCCAACAAAATGAATTTTCATAATTTAAAGCTTAAAAGTTTGTAAAATCTGATATTCTGGTCCAGCTTTTTTTAAATAGCTTTCCATTATCTCTATTGAATTAACAGGAACTTCTATGGAAACTTGAGAATCAATGTCTGGTCGGTCATCTGGTTCAAGCTGTCTCCAATTCCACATCTTAACTCTTGCTATTGTAATATGTGGCAATGATTCCTTTTTGCCCGACCAAAACCCTATTTCCTTAGAAAGAAGATTTTCCATGTTTGTTTTAAGTTGATGAAATGCTTGTGATTTTTCTCCTTCTATCCAAACCAATCGAGGGGGTATTTTCGCTCCAGGCCCGTAACAAACCTTACTAAAAGAGATTGAAAACGGCTCACTTGCTGTGGCAATTTCTTTGCTTATCTCTAAAACTTTTTCTAATTCCTGATTGTTTCGGTTTCCCAGAAATGCAAGAGTAATGTGAAGATTCTTTCTATCTACCCATCGGCAAGGCAAAGTTGGCCATTTTTTTTGAATGTCTGATATCCTGCTTTTTATGTTTTCAGGTAAGTTAATCGCAATAAAAATACGATGAAGCATATTATTCAGTTTAGCAAATTTATGTTAGAATTCAATTGAAATAATACTAAATAATGCCTTTTACAAAGCCCAAAGTGTTTAATAAAAAAATCAGTAAAATATTGCTTGAAATAGCAGAGCTTTTAGATATTAAAGGAGTAGCTTTTAAGCCTCGCGCTTATCGCAAAGCAGCTGAAGCAATAGACAATTTAGAGCAAGATATCTCCATAATATACAGCAAACAAGGGATTAAAGGGTTAGATCAGATTCCGGGTATAGGTGAAAGCATTGCTAAAAAGATTAAAGAATATCTTAAAAAAAACAGGATTAAATATTATGAGGACTTAAAACAAGAGACAGCTATTCGCCAGATTGTGACTTATTATTTTGAAACAAAGGGGGTGAGCTTGAAAGAATTAAAAAAAGATGCTAAAAAAAGAAAGATTGTTTATTCTCGCTATACAAAGCCAGCTGGGCAATTATTAGAATTAGCTGGCTCTATAGAAAAAGCGAAAAAAGCTATTAATATTGTTTCTAAATGGGCAAGGTCAAGAAATCTGGATTATGTTATTGAAACGGTTTTCAAAAAATGGTTAGAACTTGATCGTTTAAAGCCAAAGGAAATTGTTAAGAAACCATTTTATGAAGATGACCCTATGGCTTGGTCTGAAACAAAAAAAAGATGGTATGTTATTTCGCCAGAAGGAGAATGGCTGGAATTTGTTGGTAAACAATCAGATGTAGAATGGAGAATTATTAGATAAGATATTTTTTTATGCTTTCCTATTCAGAGTTAAAAAAAGGAGAGAGAATCCTTTTCAATAATCAGCCGTATGAAATTATTGAATGCGCGCCAATGTCCAAGGGTAGAGGACAGTCGGTGCTTCAAGCAAAAATTAAAAACTTAATTACAGGCGAAATTAATTCGCATACTTTTCGTCCATCTGATAACCTTGATATTCCAGATATAAGTAAAAAAATGCTTAAATTTATTTATTTGCGCAATCAGGATTATTTTTTTCATGAAAAGGATAATCCATCTAATAGATTTAAAGTATCTTCCCAAAAACTTGGTAACGAACAGGGTTTTCTGAAGCAAGATCAGGAAATAGAGGGATTGTTTTTTGAGGATGAATTTGTTGCAATATCTATGCCAATCAAAGTAATCTTGAAAGTAGAAACAGCTCCTCCCGCTTTCAAAGGGCAAAGCGCTCAATCAGGGACAAAACGAGTTATATTAGAAACGGGCGCTGCAATTAACACGCCACTTTTTATTGAACCAGATGATGTTATTGAAGTGAACACGCAAACGCGTGAATATGTTCGCAGAATAAATTAGTTTAACAACCAAAAACCCGTTATTTAATAACGGGTTTTTGATTTGACAATACACTTTTATACTAAAGTTCTAATTCATTTGCTATTTCCTGCATTGCACTTAAAACGATTTCAACAAATTTTTGTAAGCTTATATCTAAATAGTCCTCACATTTTTTAATAATCTCACGATTTGCTCCACGCGCAAATGCTTTTTCCTTAAAACGATTAAGAATATTTTCTGGCTTTAAAGCATTTATTTTTTTCGAGGGTAGGACTAGTGTAGAAGCGACAATCAGGCCTGTTAACGGGTCAACGCAAAAAAGCGCTTTAGCCATTAAGCTCTCTGGCTTGATGTTATGATATTCATTATGAGTTAGAACAGCTTGGCAAATCTCTTTTTCAATACCAAGTTCTTCCAACATTTTTGAGCCAACTTTTGAATGTTGGCTCGCGTCATCTTTTGTTTGTTCGTAATCAATATCATGCAAAAATCCACAGATTTCCCAATCTTCTACATTTTGTTCAAAATGCTCAGCTAATTTTTTCATAGACGCTCCAACAGCTAAGCAATGCTTAACAAGATTTTTGCTTTGAATGTTTTTTTCTAATAGTTCAATGGCTTTTTCTCTATCCATAATATTAATATTATTTTGATATGGATAATTTTAACACAAAAACCGCGCTAAGACGCGGTTTTTGTGTTTTTCTCCAGAAAACTGCCAGCAAAATTAGGATTATACAAACATTGATGCAAGAGAGTGAGGAGAGAGATCCGAACTCTCTTAGCCAATGTTTAATCTAATCTTACTGACAGTTTTCTAAAGAAGAATGTTTCTTAATTATAATGTTAGGGTTTATACGCGCTACACAATCTAAAAAAGATTTTTGTTCTTATTATTTATTTGTCAATGAACACTGTGTTCCACCCTAAATAAGTAGACATTAGGTGTTTTTGAACACAAACCTATTTCCAAGTATTAGAAACAAATTTCTGTTCAAAAAATTTGGGTGGAGACGCGTAATACCCCTATTGCGCGTCTCCTTAATAAATCCCTATAAGTGCTGGAGCTTTTTTAACGCTCCCAGAGAGATAGGTCTCGCTCTGAGGCTCCGTCAGCGGCGCTGTATCGGGCGTACCCGCCTAGTCAGAAGACTAGGAATCATATTGTCGGGGACCTAATCGATCAGGTCCCCGGGGGCGTACTTGTCTCCGTGAGACACGGAGACTACGTATTGCCCCAGCTTGGGGTCAAAGACTGCCACCGTCTCGTACAGGTGGCTGACCCCGTGAGCAACGGCAACGGCCACAGGCAGTGAAGCCGGGCCGTTCAATTTCACCATTGCTCCACCGGCGAGTTCGCCGGTTTGACAGAGATCGTCCAAGCGGCTTACTGCCGCCCGAACGATCTGATCGTTTTGCGCCGGGTCCGCAAACCCAATGCGCAGAAGGTCGAAGCCCGGCGAGGGCTCGACCGAAATTCTGTAATACTCTGCCATGATTACCTCCTTCTTTTTCGGGAGTTATATCACCGCACCCATGGCGAGTGCAGTAATGGCCGCTCCACCGTCAGCGGCAATTTGTTTTTACGATTGTTCGCCTGAGGTGGCCAGGCGAACAAGGTGTTCTGCGAGCGCGACCACACACGGCCGCTGACTCAAATCCTCACCTCTTTCGAGGTAATGGATCGAGCCGCGGAAGATCCCGTCCGGGCTAACGCCCGCAACGGTATCTTCCGAGCCGTGGTAGTCAGAGTAGACCTCGGCGATAACCACGAGGCCTACTTTCTCGCAAAAGTCACGCCATTCCGGCAAGCGACTCATGTCGCCGGCCAAGAGAATGGCGTGGGTAGCCGGAGAACAAATCTCTTCGTTTTCCGAGGTAATTCTGCCACCGATATCCACCAACACCAGCGGTAGCGAACAGTTGGCAACCGAGTCCGCGATCCGCTTCACGAACTCAGGGGAAAACCCGTTGATTGAGGACTTGTAATCCTCCTTCAACTTTCGGGCCTCCTGGGCGTCCCGGTTCACAGTTTCCTGGAACCAAGCACCCTCGCCGTCTGGGCACGCCGTGATAATATAGGGGTACGGCGCCCCCGGAATTCCACGAACTGCCTGCTTTAGCCCCTCTCGCAGGCAACTCTTGCCGGACTTTGGAGGTCCGGCTAGGACGATCTTCATATCGTCCCTCCTTTCCCCCGCTTTCCGGCGGGTGTTGATTTCAGGGGCCATTTCCCCCTCCTTTTTTTTGGTTCTTGTTTATCTCTTTTTTCTCAAGTTCACACTCTATCTTCAGACGTTGCCCATTTAGGACGCTGAAGCTTCGACGGAAACAAGAGAAAAAAAGAATAAACTTACCCTCAGAAAAGGTATTCTAATTACTAATGATTTAATAATCACAATACCTTTTCCAAGAGCTTTCATTTATTTTCAAAGAACTTCTTAAGAGTGAAGCTACCCAGCATTTTATACTCTTTGTTTATAAAATGCTGGGGATGTCTCACTCTTAAATAAGACAAGTAGAAAGGGTTTTTTCTCAACTACCTTGTTAGGTTTTCTGTGTACTTGTAGTTGAAAATTACTTACAATCCTACCTAGGACAAAAGTTTTTGTCATCAAGTTGATTTTGATAAAAACAATTTCAACTTGATAAGGGGTTGTTTTGTCCTTATTCCTACTAAATGCTACTGGATAACCAGTAGGTCGCACATTGTATTTTAAATCCCCATCTAAAATAACAAACGGCTCTCGTAGAGAGCCGCTTGCCGCGCAACAATTAGTTAGAAATATTTTTAACTAATCTTCCTGACTTATTTTTCAACTCGCCAGGACTCTCTCCTCTTTTGCCTTATTGGTTTTATTCAGTAAGGGCTTTTATTCAATTTATAATGTTCAATTTTCTTATTTACAATATACCACAATCTTTCAATTCTGTCAAGGTTTTGTTATGGTTCAATACCTTTGCACCACCCATAGTGTAAAATAATATGTATATGGCATATACAAATAACCCTAAGCTTCCTCAAGTAAGAATAGAAGCAATAAAGCTTCTCTACAAAGGTTGGTCAACAAGAAAGGTAGCAAGGTATATGGGATATTCACATAGCACCATTGTTAGATGGAGTCATAAAAAACCTTGCTATGGAAAGTATGGAAGATTAGTAATTCCAACAGAAAGCAGTAGACCTTATTCTCATCCCAAACAATTATCTGATGAAATAGTTTCTAGGGTATTGGATATAAGAAAGGAAAGGGATCAATGCGCAGAGATTATTCACTACAAGTTAAAAAAAGAAGATATCCATATTAGTTTAAGTAGTGTAAAAAGAATATTAAAGCGTAATGGCTGTACTAAATATTCCAGATGGAAGAAATGGCATCAATATCCTGTCCGTCCTTTACCTGAAAAACCAGGAGTATTAGTTGAGCTTGATTCTGTAATAGAGGGCTCTACTAATGACCGTTTATGCGCTTTTGCCTTAATAGATGTTTGCAGCCGTTGGGCTTTTGTTAAGCCCATTAAACGCACTACTAGTAGAGCAAGTACAAGGTTTGTAAGTGAAGCAAAAAGAGTAGCTCCTTTTTCTTTTCAATGCATACAAACAGATCATGGCAGCGAGTTTTCAAAATGGTTTACTAAGGTAATTGAGTATCATGGAACTAAACACAGGCACTCAAGAGTTAGAAGGCCAACTGATAATGGCCATGTAGAAAGATTTATTCGTACCCTTCAAGATGAATGTTTGCATCGCATTCCAAGAGATTATTCATTGTGGAAAAAAGAAATCCCAGAGTTTATTCATTACTACAATAATGAACGTCCACATATGGGAATTAATATGAAAACGCCATTGGAAGTGGTGCGAAGCTATTGACTATAAAACAGGTTTTGTGGTAATGTGTACATACATATTGCACTTTTCTGATAGATTGAGAGCATATGAAAACTATGCCTAAGACAATATGCTATGTTGTAGACTGATAGGATTAGTAAAACAAAGATCTGAATATAAGTTCAGATCTTTGTTTTGGATACTTTCTTTTAATAGTTTCTTAGCTTCTTCCTTTTCCATATTTTTAAAATATGATGTCTTTATTCTTGCGTTTCCTGGGACTCCTGAGAATAAAAATCAACAAGTTCAACAATAAAGGTGAGAGTTGCGTTTGCGGGTATTAAACCACTGCCAGCTCCTGTTTCCCCATAAGCAAGATTAGAAGGTATAGTAAGTCGCCTTATCTCTCCCCTTTTCATTCCTAATATTCCCATATCCCAGCCCTTGATAACTTCGCCCTTTCCTATTTGAAAAACAAATGCTTGCTCTCTGTCTAAGCTTGAATCAAACTTTGTTCCATCTTCTAAAAACCCGACATAGTGCGCAGCCACATAATCATTGTTTTTAACTTCTTCTCCTTCTCCCTCTTGTAGAACCTCTATTTTTAATTCTTCCGTCATAGTAGTTCCATTATCCTCGTTTCGAGTTGAAAAATAGATAATGGCAAATAGAATGCCCGAAATAAGAACGACGATACCAATTATTTTTATTTTTTTATTCATATTTTTAAAATTATTTTTTTTCTTCTCTTTTGCTATTTCCTAAATAGGAACTTATTTTTATATAACTCAAGCAAAATTCTACTTGGGCATTTTTGTTGTTTCCTCCTTCTTATTCCCGTATATTATCCTCTAACTTTATGATATAGAAAAAACTATTTTCCCACTTACTTTAAGATAGCTAAAAAAATCCTTTTTTTCAATAACTAGACTATAATTCTTGTTTTATTCCTTATTAAAACAAAGTTTTCACTTCATTCCAGATTTCTGGTTTGCTTTGAGTTTGTTTCATCCAATACCACCACTCGCCTCCCCAAAGATAAAAGGTATCTAGCCCAGTTTTTTTAGCAAATTCAATATTTTTTTTGAATTGTTTTAAATCCATTGTTTTTTCCTGCTCTTGCAGTGGTGAATCATAAAGCAGTTTTGGTCCCCATGGTTCGGCTTGAAGCTCAATACAAACTACTTTTTTATTAAATAGCTTTTTAATCAACTGGGCTTTGCGCCAATAAAAAACTGGAGGGAAAATATGGGATGTATAAATATTAAGTTCCTTGGACCAAACCCGGCGATACATTGTGGTTCCAACAATATCACCTAATTTAGCTGCCTTAATCCAAAAAGAAAATTCTCCACTCTCTGAAATCAAAACTTCACGCTTTTTGCTGTCCAAAGCTTTTATGAGTTCTACTTCTTTTTTTACAAAAGATTGATCAGACCAAGGGCAATTTCCAAAAGGCAAAAAAGGCTCATTTTCTGCCTGCCAAGCAACAATAGAGGGCATATCTTCATACCTTTTAACTATTTCTTCTATTAGTTTTAGTATTCTTTGTTGCTGTTGTTCTTTATTAAGACTTTTTGCCCAATCAGGAAGATGACACTCAGGCCAGCGAGGAGTTTTCATTCCAATAACCAAAAGAACTTTAACTTGTTCTTCTTCAGCTTTTTGAATCTGCCAATCCAAATCCTCAAAATAATATTGGTCTTGTTGTGGCTCGATCAAGTCCCAATGAGTATTAATTCTTATATCCTTTGCCCCTAAGTCCTGAATCAATGCCTGATAAGTTTCTTTCCAATCCAATCCTAAGTCTAAGGCGTGTTTTTGAGAAAAATCAATTGCCCAGATAATTTTTTCTGCCTTGGGAGCCTTGCCAACAAAAAGATAGATAAAGATAATAAAGATTAATAAAAACATTGGGCTTAGAATTATAAGAATCATTTTTAAATTTTTTTTAAATTTCATATTAATTTATGGAAAATTTGAAAGGACCAAGCCAGCAATAATAAGTAAAATAGCCAAAAGTTTTTGCCTTATAGCGCTTTTTGAAAATTCCTCTTTCAGGAGAGTTGGAAACCTAGAAGAAGCTAAGATAGTTAAGATTAATAAGAATACATATTTTGTCCCTTCTAAAGCTGTGATAAAGGTTAAAAAACCAAGAGGCACTAAAGCAATAGCCCAATTTTGAAGAACAAAAGCCACTGATCCAATAGCTTGATTAAAAAGGAAAAGGGCTCCAGTCTTTTTTTTGAAACTGGACTTTTGAGTAAAGATCTCTTTTCTAACTTCAGGGGTGAAGATAAAGCAAAGAGCAGCCAAAAATCCGCCTATTCTCATCCAAATAAATCCAGACCAAAAAGGTTGAGAAAGGTAAACAAACTTAGTTAGAATAAAACTCAAAGAAAATAAAAAAGCAGCTAAAGCAGAAAGAGAAAGACTTTTCAAGGTAACTGATTTTTCTTTTTTAAAGGTTATTAAAACACTTCCTGAGATTAAAAAAAGAAAAGCTAAAATTCTTAAAAAGCTTAACTCCTGCCTTTCGCCAGAAAGTAGAACTAAAATAAAAGTGAATAAAGGTAAGATTCCGCCAATAGCTGATATTATTCTGGAAGCTTCAAAACGTTCTAAGCCGGTATAAAGAACAAAAAGGGCTCCTATAAACAAGGCCCCTGCAGTTAAGCTTAAAATAATATAGGAAAAGTTAGGAATCGAAAAACCAACAAAAGGTATTAAAAGTAAGGCCGAGATACTTAAAATACCAACGTAAAATGAGTAGATTTTAGGGTTTGGAGGTCCAAGTAAAAGATATTTATCTAATAAAGCAGTAATAGCAAAAAGAAAATAAGCAGAGATTGTAATGAAAAGCCAAAGCATTTTAAAGCCCGATTAGGAATTCACTATTTAATTCTAATCGGATGAAATAATTTTTTTAATATTTAAAGTTCCTAATTTTTCCCCTTTAATAAAGTTATTCATAGCTATTTCTGCCAAATGTCCTTTTTCCAATAACTCAAAAAGCCATTGTTGAGTTTGTTTGGGATTTTTTTGTGAAACTCCGAAACTGGAGCTTAAAAGCCATTTTTTATTAAATTTTTCTTGAGAACCGATAGTTGGTGCAATAATAATGGGTAGGCCCAATGCAGAATAAAGAGAAAGTTCGCTTGGTTTAGTCCATAAAATATCAGTTTTTCTCAAAGCCTTGTTAAAACTTTTAAAATAGTCTGAGAAATCTTTTTGAAAGATTATCTCAATTCCCCTACTGTTGACAAGGAGTTCTCCTAGACCCAATTTATTAATGTTTTTTTCAAAATAAGTTTTAACCTCTTCTCTGGTGCCAGCTGATAAAACTAATTTTATTTTTCCGATTTTAATCTTCTGACTTAAACTTTCCAAAATTTCTACTCCAATTTCTTTTTGAACGCCAGCTCCTCCAATTGCGAACATGACTGTTAATGGATGATCTGGTTCTGAGGGCAAAATGCCTAAGTGTTTTTCTATTAACAAACCATAACGCTTTTGATAGGTTTTTTTAAGGTCAAGGTTTAGAATCCGATTTCTTAAATCGCTTTTTAAGATTTCTAATTTTTCGCTTCCAATATTTTCCATTGGTAATGGAAAACCAGTTAAAAAAATATTTTCTGACCTTACTCCATATAATTTTAGTCTTTGAACTGCCCTTTGAGTTGGGGCAAGGTATTTAATTCTGCTTTCCTTAGGATTTAATGGTGCCCAGGCCCGGGAAATATCAGCATCACAGATAATACAGAAAATTTTTCCTGGATATTTAAAGAATTCAGCCATGAAAGCTGGAATAAAAAAACTAGTTATTAAGGGTAATGGTTTTTCTTTGAGTTTTTCAATCAAATGTCTGCCAAATCCTTTTTCAATTAAGGCAAAAGTTTGCCTTAATTGAATGCTCGGCTTAGATAAATCTTTTTTTAGATCAAACTTATGAATTTTTTGAAACTGATCAAAGATATAAAAAGCTAATTCACCAATAAGAGGGACCTTTTTAAAAGCAGAAACAAGCTCATAAAACTTTCTTGAATTTTTCCAAACTCCTTGATCTTTTTTTGGAATTTCTTGGTAGCTATTAGCTGAGATAATCTTTTCGTCAAAAGCTAAATTTTTTAAAGGACCAACCGCTCTTTGGTGGCCATAGCCCATATTAACTGATACTACCCAAGCTTTATTCACAGTTCTCAATTTATACGATTTTAGATTAATATTAATGAAAAATACCTTAATTCTATTTTCCTATTCTAACATAAAAACCGCCGAAGGGCGATTTTATGTTAAATTCCTTTTTTAGGTTTTTTTGTCTTTTTCGGGATCATAATATTTCTTCTCTCCTATTTGTTCGGGGAAATGAGTTTGATGAGTTTTGGCGTCAGGAAAATCATGGGCATATTTATAACCCTTGCCATAATCCAAATCTTTCATCAAATTAGTCACAGCATTTCTTAAATGCAATGGAACACCAAAACTACCCTTCTGCGCATCTTTTTTCGCTTCAAGCAAAGCAGAATAAGAGGCATTGCTTTTTGGAGCGCAGGCCAGATATGTAGTGGCTTGAGCAAGATTAATCTGGGCTTCTGGCAAACCCACAAATTCAACTGCTCTAGCGGCAGAGACTGCTACACTTAAGGCGTTTATGTCGGCATTGCCGATATCCTCTGAGGCAAAGACAACCATGCGTCGAACAATAAATCGCGGGTTTTCTCCTGACTCTATCATCCGTGCTAACCAATAAAGCGCAGCATCAGGGGCAGAATCACGCATGCTTTTTATAAAAGCAGAAATTACATTATAATGTTCCTCCCCTTTTTTATCGTAGCGGAATGCCTGTTTTTTTAAAATTTCTGAAAGTTCCTTTTCATTAATTATTTTTTCTTTTTTAGTTCTCAAAAAATTAACTGCGATTTCTAAGCCATTTAAGCCAGCCCTTGCATCGCCATCAGCAAAATTGATTAATTTTTCCAATGCATTTTTGGTGATTTTAACATCAAAACTACCTAAACCATTTTCTTTGTCCATAATGGTTCGTGTTAAAATTTTTTTCATTGCCTCTCGAGAAATAGGTCTCAAGACATAAACTGCAGAACGGGAAAGCAAAGGCGAAATAATTTCAAAAGAAGGATTTTCAGTAGTGGCGCCAATCAGAATAATAGTTCCATCTTCAACATAAGGCAAAAAAGTATCTTGTTGGCGTTTGTTAAAACGATGAATTTCATCAACAAATAAAATTGTACGTTTTTTATGAAACTTTAGCCGTTCTCTTGCTTTCTGTACTACTTCTCTTACATCTTTGACTCCAGAGTTTGTGGCGGAAAACTTTACAAAGTAGGCTTTGGTCTTTTCAGCAATAATACGAGCTAAAGTGGTTTTACCAGAGCCTGGTGGTCCCCAAAGGATTAAAGAACTCAAATTATCAGCTTCAATTGCTTCTCGAAGAGGACTTTTAGGTCCGATTATCTCATCTTGCCCATAAAAATGTTCAAAAACACTAGGCCGCATCCTATCAGCCAGGGGCGCTTCTTTTTTTAATTCATCTTCTAAGTTTTTATCAAACAAATCCATGCCTTTTTTAAATTTCTAAATCTTAACCTTAGTTTATTCTATTTATTAAATGCATCCAATGCAAATCTAATAATGAAAAAGTTAGGGTGAATATGATTTTGAGAATTGTTTTAACATAGGGAAAAGGAGAAAGAGGCAGACAATGTCTGCCTCTTTTTAGTTTGAGAATGTAGCGTCGTCCCTGTAAGTATGGCTTAAGTCGACCCTTGTTAGGTCAACATTCCTGAAATCGACGCCTTTTAGGATAGCCTTGTCAAATTTGGCGCCTTGAAGATTGGCGTCTTGTAGTTGGACCCAACTCAAGTCTGTGTCGCGCAAATCGGCGTGACTTAGATCTGCCTCTTGCAGATAAGCGCCACGCAACTTGGCTTCTCGTAGATTAGCTAAGTACAGTTTGGCTTTGTTCAGATTGGCCCCACTCAAGTCGGTCTTACTTAAGTTGGTCCTGCTAAGGTCGGCCTTACTTAGGTTGGCCCCACTCAAGTTGGAGCCGCGAAACATGGCTCTTTTTAGGTCGATCTCCTCCAGATCGAGCCCATGTAGGTCCAGATTTCTCAGATCAGGATTCCTACCTGCCGCCCGTGCTTCCCACACGAGCTGTATAACCTGTTCACGGCTCATGCGGTTCATTTCGTCTCCTTATTATTTTGACTTATGTACTTACTATACCACATTCTGTTGGAAAAGCAATCTCGGAATATTTTTTTAAGCAAAAGAATCAACGTAAAAGTTTAACTTTCCGCAGTTTTAAATGTTCCTGGATTTAGATTCAAACCAAGTAAAATAGGAAAAATAGGATCGTTTCCAAATATAAAAATTCGGAGTGACTGGAAAAAGTTATAACCTATTTCGTCTAAATAAAAGGCCCCGCTTTATCAACGGAGCCTAACTTCCTGTCTTTATGACCCTACTTTCTCAACTCTTTCCCAGAGCCAAGGAGTGAGCCACATCTTCCATTTGTTGCGTATGAGAGCTATTACTACTGCGAGTAATAGCTCTTCAATTACGACCAAGGCGATGACAACAAGTAGTGCTACGACGGTAACCGTTTCGACGAATCCTTGTCGAAAACTTCTCTCCTTTTCCATGCTAAACTCCCCTTTCTTTCAGTGATATTTGTATTATACCATTGCTACTGTTTCTTGTCAAATATTTTAAAGCTGAAAATCATTAGAAAAATTGCCAAGAAATCGGTTTTTAATAGCTCTATTTTTAATAGACCACGGTCTTACTAGTTTGTTCCGGGTCTTGGACTATGTTATTGTCAGCTTTATTCTTCTCCTGCTCTATTTCTCTCTTCTATCTCTTCCTCTATTCTTCTCCTTTCTTCTGTTTCCTCTTCCGACATAGGTGCAGGAGAACTCTCTGCCTCTATTCTTCTTCTCTCCTCTATTTCTTCTTCTGATAAAGCAGGCACTGAGACGGCCTTAGTGGTAGCGGTAAAGAAAATGATAAAACATTCGTCTGGTGTTGTCACTCCAAATTCTCTACACTGAGCTTCAATCGATGCACATATCTCTGGTGGCCCTCCCATTTCTGTACAGAAAGCTTCGAGCGGCTCAAATAATTCATAGCCCTCCAGAGGAAATCTCTCACATGCCTCTGGTGGCCCTCCCTGTTCTATACAGAAAGCCCTAACTGTTCCAAGCGATTCAAAACCCTCAAGTATTTTCTCTACTTCTAATTCCTGTCGAACCTTCTCTTGAACTCTTTCTCTAACCTCTGCTGGAACTTTCTCTGGTAGAGAAACTACTTCTGGGACTTCGCCCAAAGCGTCTTTTACTTTTAATACTTCAACTGCTTTTTCGTGTCCTTTAACCGAAGCTTTCATTGCATTTTCAACGGCAGATTTTGCCTCTTCGGGAACTTTCTCATAAGCCTCAGCCAAAACCTCCAAGTGTTTAGAGGTTGCCCTGCCGACTTTGGCTAAGACTTCTGTAATTTTTTCAGTATTTTCACCTTTGCTTTCTGCTTTTTCTACCCTAGCCATACTTTTATTTAATTGCATTTCATATCTTTCCAGAGTTTTCTCTACGAGTTCTGGCTTCCCTTTTTCTACTACAGCTCGGGCTTCAACCAGTCTTTCAGCAGCCAGGGTAGCGTGTCTTTCAGCTTTTTTGAGGTCGCCAAAGGTAAAGAAAGTGCCAATTTCTTCTGCAATTATCTCCAGAAAGTAAAAGGGGTTATCAGGAGTAAGTCCAGGGGACGGCAGTTCAACCTCTTGGGCCTGGGCAAAATTAAAAGATGCTAAGAAAAATAAACTAATTAAAAAAACTAAGAATTTTATTTTCATATTTTTATCTTTATTTAATTTTACTATCTATTTATATTATACCACAACAAAAACCCGAGAAAAACTCTCGGGCAAGAAATTATAAGTACCTCGGTTACTCGAAAGGCTCACTAGTCTGCTCCCCCTACAGGACGCATTCAGAACTTTTGATTGGAATAAAATTAAAAAAGAAATGATAAGCTTTGGGATTTTGATAAAAAAATAGAGTTAACCCAATTTTTATAATATTCAAAAAGAATTAAAGCTTCTTAAAGAAAACAATCAAGTGATTGCCTTGCTGATAAAGCTTATAATGCCCAAGCGCTTCATCAAAAACTTTTATCCAGTCTTTTTTCTTTAATACATGCCCCGCATCAAAAAGTGCATGATATAAATCTCTAATCGGCTCAATCAAAAATATATAATTGTAATTCTTTACAACTTTCTTTAAAACAGAAACTTTGTCTTTATTTTTTATATGATGAAATGACATAGAAAAGACAGCCATTTCTCCAACAGGAATTTTTTGATTCAAATCCATTTGTTTAGTTTTTAATCCTTTGGCGCGCGCCCTTTCTATTAAATAAGGATTAAGTTCATATCCCACGATTCTTTTAGCTTGAAAAATCTCTTTTATTCTTAAAGAATTAGTTCCATCACCGCATCCAAGATCTGATATATCTTTATGTAAAAATTCTTTTGGGATTAATTTTCTAATTGGATTAAAAACCTTGTCATGATACTTCGCATACGCACAGCCGCTAAATCGATATCCTATGTTATTTGCGATCCATTCTTTTATATTCATATTCCGATTTTATCATAAGTTTCCCAAAATAAAAATCCATTTTTAAAATGAATTTATAAAAAACTTTACGCTTAAAAATGCTTAATCTATAAAAAAGGTGCTCCGGGTTTTGGACAATGTTAAAACCTGCCTCCAAAATGAATAAATTCAGAATAATTAAGAATTGCCAATTTAATCTATTGTAATGAATTTTTCAATTGCGTCATGTTTTTCCTTAATCATTTCTTTCGCAAAATCAAAATGTATTTTTCTGTTGTAGTCTCTATCTAACTTTTCTAATACCCATTTTTTGTATTCTTCTGTGTTTTGTTGTCCTAAAAGGGCGACATTTATGTAAAAATCATTGATGTAATGAGACATAGCATCAGCAGAGGCTAAAATTTTTCCTTCAATAGTTTTAGGCATCAAGTCTGAATTACATTGATGAGTTAAAATCATATCTTTTATAGATTTTATTGTTGTTGCATCATATCCATACTCTTTTAATACTTTTTCTGCTTCAATCGCTCCTATCTCAGCATGATCACCCTCTATACCTCTAATTCTCTGCAGGTCGTGCAACCACACTCCTAATAAAACAATCTCTTCATTGGCTTCCGGTAATTGTTCAAGTAATTTCCTAGCGAACTTCTCAACCCCTAATAAGTGTTTGTCAAAAAACCACTCGGGAACTTGTTTTAGCTCTTTGCCTTCTTTTTCAATTTTATGCTTTATTTGTTCAATTTTGTTCATAGATTGTTGTATAAATTTTAGTAAACTACATTGTTCCGGGACTTGGATTCGAACCAAGATCGATGGGATCAAAACCCATTGTCCTACCGTTAGACGATCCCGGATTAAACATCTTTATTTAACAATACTTTAAAAAATTTCGCAAGAGCTGAGAATAGCAAGTTCTATTGGAAGCTGTGGAATTGGCGAATATCTAATTTTGCTGTTTGCGTCAATAAATATATCTAATGCCTTGATTATTTGCTCTTGTTCAATACTACTTATTTGTGTTTTCAGTTTTTCTATTTCTTGTTCTGTTAATTCAAGTCCAAGGTCATTTTCCCCGCTTGCTACCTTAATGATCAACCCCTGTCTTAGATAATTGATAATTGCTTTGTTTAATTCTTTAGCGTCTAACCCCCTTTCTAATGTTTTATTTAGAAAAATAATGCTTTGCTTTTTATCTTTTTGAAGAAGCAAATCAATAAGTTGGCTTATAACTTGTGTTTCAATCAACCCTAATATCGTCTTAACCTCCTGTGCTTCAATAATTTTATCAGGGTTAAATGTTAAGACCTGGTCAAGCATGGATTCTGCATCTCTAATAGAGCCACGTGCTGCTTGTGCGATAAGTTTAAGAGCTGCTTTATCAATCTTTACTTTTTCTGCTTTAGCATCTTTTTCTATTTTTTCAATAATTTCAGAAACGCTTAATTTCTTAAAATCAAATCTTTGGCATCTTGAAAGAATAGTAGCAAGCATCTTATATATCTCAGTAGTAGCAAGAATAAAAATAGCATGTTTTGGCGGTTCTTCTAATGTCTTAAGTAGAGCATTTGAGGCGGCATTTGAAAGCTGGTGACATTCATCAATAATAAAAACCTTGTATTTTAGCTTTGATGGAATAAATCGGGCATTATCACGCAATTCCCTAATATCATCAATACCGCGATTGGAAGCCGCATCAATTTCAACCAAGTCCATTGCCCTATTGCTATCAATTTCTTTGCATGAAGCACATTTATTGCATGGTTCGAAACCATTGAGATTTTCGCAATTAACTGCTTTTGCCAACAACCGTGCCAAAGTTGTTTTCCCGGTTCCCCGCGGACCTGAAAACAAATATGCATGAGAAACCATATTTCCTACAATAGCATTGCTAATAGTTCTTGTTATGTGTTCTTGCCCAATAAACTCAGAAAAGAGTTTGGGTCTATATTTTCTATAAATTGCTAATTTAGCCATTTCTATATTTTTCTATCTATTTATTTTTTAAATACTAATAACTTGTATCCGAAAAAATTCCATAAAAATCCTGCAAATGCTGCTGCGATTCCCCCTATATTTGCCCAGAGTTTTGTGTCTAATCCAAACTGCGGGCCAATAATATTAACAACAAAAGAAGCAGTAATTAAGTGTATAAGCAATCCAACTAACGCAACAGTATAGAATTTACCGAATTGTTTAGTTTTTGGCTTTTCTTTTTCCTCAAAAACCCAGAATTTACTCCAAAAATATGAATTGATAATAGATGTTGTAAAAGAGATACCTTTAAAAACAGTATATTGCCAGCCAGCAACAAAAGTAAAAACCCACATAAGGAGATTCAGAATTCCCAAGTCAATAAATGTGTTAAGGATGCCAACCAAAAACGATTTTGCCATTTGGAAAATAGTAGGAAATTTCTCACTGGCAATGGAAACAAAATAGATTCCCAGTATTGAAAGTAGTGGAAGGATAATTGGAGAGAATCTGCTGACTTTTAAAACAATGTCAGGCAATTCTAATACCCTTGATACTAAGATAAAAATTATACCGCAGGACACGCCAATAATGGTTGCGGCAATTAAATCCTTTTTTTTCATAATAGTTATTTATTTACTATTTATTCCTCTAATTTTAACAGAAATTAAATTGATTTACAATTTTGAAAAAGAATAAGATTTTATGGTAAAATTAAAAATATGCTTAAACTATATAATACATTAGGTAAAGAAAAGCAGGATTTTAAGCCATTAGATAAGAATGTTGTTGGGCTTTATGCTTGTGGCCCCACAGTCTATGATTTTGTACATATTGGCAATTTACGCACATATATATTTGAAGATATTCTACGTCGTGTTTTGGAGTATAACAGATATAATGTAAGGCATATTGTAAATATAACTGATGTGGGGCATCTTGTATCAGACGCAGATAGCGGAGAGGATAAAATGTTAAAAGCGTTAATAAGAGAAGGTAAGGAACTGAATGAAGAATCAATGTTGGACATTGCTGACTACTATACTCAGGCGTTTAAAAATGATTTACAAGCATTAAATATTAAAGAACCAGTTGTTTGGTGTAAGGCAACTGAACATATACAAGAGCAAATAGACATGGTGAAGAAACTTCTTGAAAATGGTTATGCCTACGAAACAGACACGGCTGTGTATTTTGATACAGCAAAATTAAAAGAATATGGGGAGCTTGCTAATTTAGATCTTGAAGGCCAGCAGGCAGGCATTAGCGTTGAAAAAAGAAGCGATAAAAAAAATCCCCACGATTTTGCTCTATGGTTGAAATTGGTTGGAGAACATAAGAAACATATTATGAATTGGGACTCGCCATGGGGAAAGGGATTTCCTGGTTGGCACATTGAATGTTCTGCTATGAGTATTAAGTATTTAGATGAGCGTTTTGATATTCATTGTGGCGGGACAGACCATATTGGGTTACACCATACAAATGAGCGCGCCCAGAATATAGGCGCTTTTGGGCATCCTGTGGTGAATTTTTGGATGCATGGTGGTTTTTTGACTATGAAGGCAGATAAGATGTCAAAATCCAAACATAATTTTATTACTTTGCAAGAGTTAGAAAAACAAGGATATAGTCCCCTTTCCTATCGTTATTTATGTCTAAACGCGCATTATCGTTCATATTTAACTTTTTCCTTTGAAGCACTAAAAAATAGCCAGAACGCGCTTAACAATCTTTTTAAAGAAATAAGGAAGCTTAAAAAGCTATCAGCAGTTAAGATTATGGAATCGCAAGCGGCTAAAGATTTTAAAAATGAGTTTTTGGAAATCATTAATAATGATCTTAATATGCCTCAAGCGTTGGCATTGATGTGGAAGTTGGTAAAGACTGAGATGGTGGATTCAAAAGAAAAATATAATATATTATTGGACTTTGATAATGTTTTGGGGCTTGGTTTTGATGATATCGGAGCTGAGGACATCAAAATCCCTAAGAAGGTTAAAATTTTGGCAGAAAAAAGAGATAAATATAGGCAAGAAGGTGACTTTGAAAAAGCAGATTTTATAAGAAAGGAAATTGAAAGCATGGGTTATCGTGTTGAGGATACTGATAAGGGTACAATCATAATTCCATAAAATAAATTATTTAATTTGCGATTTCGGGCAGAAATGTTGGGTAAATAGAAATGTCTTGAATTAAATATTTGATTAGGATATAGTGAAGCATGGCAGAACTTAAAAAGAAAAATTTTGATATACCTGCAAAAAAACCACCTCAAGCAATTGAGGCAGAATCTTCTGTTTTGGGGGCATTGATGTTAGATAAATCAGCTATGAATAGAGTTGCCGACTTGCTTAATTCTAATGATTTTTATAAAAAAGCCCATCAAGATATTTATCAGGCGATGTTGGATTTATTTATCAAGGGTGAAGCAATTGATGTTTTGACTATCGCCAATCGATTATCGGAAAAAGATATTTTAAAAGATATTGGTGGTAATAGTTATCTTACATCATTAGTCAACTCTGTACCTACTGCTTCCCATGTTTTGGAATACGCTAAGATTGTTAAAAGAAAGAGAATTTTAAGGAATTTGATTGATGCGTCTTATGATATTGGCGAGCTTGGCTATAATGAAACAGAAGACACAGATGTTTTATTGGACAGAGCGGAAAAAAGAATTTTTAGTATTGCTCAGCAAGCTTTAACACAGGACTTTTTACCAGTGAAATCAACATTGGAAAATGCCTTTGAAAGGATTGATGCTCTATCAAAACAAAAGGGTGGTCTTCGCGGATTGCCAAGCGGTTTTCAAACGATGGACAATATTCTAGCTGGATTCCAAAAATCGGACTTAATTCTTTTAGCGTCAAGACCTGCAATGGGGAAGTCAAGCTTAGCTCTAAACTTTGCCGCCAATGTCGCTATAAATACGCAATTACCTGTTGGTCTTTTTAGCTTAGAGATGTCAATAGACCAGATTGTTGACCGTTTAATCGCCAGTCAATCAGGAATTGACCTTTGGCGGCTACGAACTGGTCGTATTTCTGGAGAGGGAGAGGAAAATGATTTTACACGTATACGCAGAGCATTGGGAGTTTTATCGGAAGCGCCTATTTTTATCGACGATGCCGCATCGGTAAATGTTTTACAAATAAGGGCAATGGCAAGAAGATTGCAGGCGCGCGAGGGGCTGGGAATGATTATTATAGATTATCTTCAGTTAATGCAGCCAAAGAACTCTTTAGACAATGAAGTAAGACAAATGACAGAAGTGTCTCGTTCTTTAAAGATTTTGGCGCGTGAACTTAATGTGCCAGTTTTGGCCATTTCTCAATTATCTCGTGCTGTTGAAAAAAGAATTCCCCCAAGACCTATTCTTTCTGATTTACGTCAAAGTGGTTCTTTGGAGCAAGATGCAGATGTGGTTATGTTCATTTATAGAGAAAGAGATAGGGAGACAAACCGCTATAAAAATGAGAGTCAAGTTATTATTGCTAAACACAGAAATGGACCCGTAGGCATGGTTCCTCTCTATTTTGATGACAGGACAGTGAGTTTTAGGAGTATTGAGACAAGATTTGACGAAGAGCCAACAGGGGAATTTTAAATATAAATAAGGAAAAAACCTTTTTCCAGCTCTCGCTCGGAAATTAGAATGTACGCAAAAAAAATTCAAAAATTAATCGAACTTTTTTCTTGTTTTCCAGGGATAGGTCCGCGAACAGCAGGTCGTTTTGTTTTTTATCTGACACATGCAAAAGGGCAAGAAGTTGATGATTTAACCGAGGCAATCCAATCAGTAAAGAAATCACTTAAATACTGTTCTTTTTGTTCTAAGCTTTTTGAGGGAGAAGGAAATCTTTGTGAAATATGTTCCGACCAGCTGAGAAATAAAACAATGTTATGTGTTGTAGAAAATGAAACAGACCTTGTGTCTATTGAAAATAAAAAAATATACAAAGGACTTTATTTTGTTTTAGGTAATGGTTTTTCTGATTTTAAAAAACAAAACTTAGAACAATTAAGGATTGAAAGTTTAAAACAAGCTATTAAAACACCTGAGAAATTTGGCATTGTTCACGCAAAATTTGAAGAAATTATTTTAGCGTTTAACTCAACTACTAATGGTAAACTGATTTCTTTATATTTACTCCGCGAGCTAAAGGCGTTAAATAAAAAAATTACTTGTTTGGGGCTTGGTTTGCCCGCAGAAGGAGAACTGGAATATATGGATAAACAAACCCTAATCTCGGCTTTTGGGAGCAGGAGATAGAAACAAAAAACAACCTTAGCCGATGCCAGGTTGTTTTTTTAATTCCTTATTTTTAGGAGTTGATTTTCTCTATTTCAACTCTCATAAATTGTTGGCGATGTCCCTTTTTCACCTTATATCTAGTTTTTGGCTTGTATTTTAGAATAGTGATTTTTTTATCCTTTCCTTGTTCAACAATCTTTCCAGAAACATTTACTTTTTTTAGAGAAGCAGGATCTAATATGGTTTTCCCATTTTTTTCTAAAAGCAAAACATTGTCGAACACAATTTTTTCGCCTTCTTTTTCGTTCTTGATTTTCTCGATTTTTATCTTATCATTGGGCTTAACAATATATTGTTTGCCCCCTGTTTTAATTACTGCTAACATATTTTTTTGTTTCTTGTTTTGTTTTTAATTTCTTTTTATCTCCTATTTTAATAAGTTGTTTAACGCGATTTCCTAAAAGAGAAAGTCGTTTTTCAGAACGTTCATATGCGGAGCTACTCTCTTTAATATGCCTTCCTAATTTTCTAAACTCATCTGCTAACACATCTGCATCTTTAGTTATCCTTTCAAATCTTTGGATAATTTCCTGTGTTTTTTTAGAAAATTGCGTATCTTGGAACCAATGCTCAATGGTTCTTAAAGTTAAATAAATTGTGTTTGGAGAGGTTAAAACAACTTTTTTCTTCCAAGCATGTTCTGCTATATCTTGTTTTGCCAGATTAAACATTATTTCATAATAAATTGCTTCTGCTGGAATATACATTAAGGCGAAATCCACTGTGTTTTCCGCTGGCCGGATATATTTTGATGATATTTCAAGTATTCTCTGCTTAATATCATTAATAAATTTTTGGGAATAAGCCTCTTTTTCATCTTCTTGGGCATGAATCATTCTTTCAAAATTCTCTGATGAAAACTTAGCGTCAATGGGCAAGATTTTCTTATTTGGCAATTTAATAGCCACATCCACTTGATGCCCAGAAGAAAAAAGATATTGGGTTTCATAAAGCTCAGCCGGGTAATGTTGGCTTAAGATATACTCTAACGATGCTTCTCCCCATTGTCCTCGTAACTTAGGTGAACGAAAAATTTCTTGGAACGATGAGATACTACTTACTTTCTTTTGGATATTCTCAAGTTCATTTTTTAACCCAGTTGTTTCTTGGGTAAAAGACCTAACTTGATCCATCATTGTTTTGGAGCTTCCATCAACTGTTCCTCTTATTTCTTGTAGTTGTCCGCTCATTAAGTCGGTCAAACGTCTTTCCAAGTCCTGTATTGCCAGACTTTGTGTTTTATCAGTTGTTGATTTTCTGTTTAGAAACAAATTCAAAAAAAATCCAAGTAGAAAAACAAAAAATATGACAATAGTGTCAGGAAAATTAATCATTCTGATTTAATTTTACCCTTAATTATTATAAATTTCAAGTAATATTTTATTCTTGCGCCCCCAACCGGAATCGAACCGGTGTTTGAAGGATGAGAACCTTCTGTCCTAGTCCACTAGACGATGGGGGCAGGTCTTAGTTATTTTACTCTAATGCCTAATCCAGTAGAAATCAAGGTCTTGCTTCAAAGTTTTTTAGAGATTGAGAGATCTCTATTAGGTTTAATCCAAGCTCTAATGCACAGGCAATTGCTGTCAGAATATATAAAATTTCATTTTTCTTCCATTTGCCTTTCATCCATATAGGAACAATATTTCCCTGAAAATGGATTTTAAAATTTATCGCATCATCGCCTTGATTCAGGTCAGAAATTTTTAGATCAGCTGTTTTTCTAACACTTATTGTTAATGTTTTAGTCTTAATTTTTTCTTGGACACTTTTTGCTTTTTCTTCTTCAATATTAAGAATTAAAAGATTATTTTTTTTCTTTTTTAATATTTTTATTTGTTTTAACGCCTGCCCAATGGTCTCTAATTCAAGTATTGCGAGTATTGTTTTTTTTGCATTTTTTGCAAAAAATGCAACGCCCTTCATATCTGCTGGTAAAATTAAGATATTATTTTCAAGCGTATTCCTTATATTGGCTTTAGAATATTTCCCAACTTTAAAACGCTTGCCAAGAATTTGCGATATAAGATTATTGATAATTGGATCTTTGTCATCGCAGATAATTATAGTTGGCTTTTTGATTGAGAATATGATCTTGGTTAGAAGTTTATTTTGTTTCATAATTTCGAATGAGCGAGTCAAATGAAATGAATTTATTTATTTTAATTTGCGAGCGCTAGGATAAAAGTTTTTGGTTCCTTATTCTTAAGACTATTCATGGTCTGGTGGAATTTGCCAAAAATCAATAATGTATTTGGCAAGTTCTTTAAAAATTGGAATGGCAGAATATTCAGCAGTTTTTGTTTGTGGGTCATCTAGTTTAACAACAATGAGAAAACGAGGATTATACGCTGGTGCAAATCCAATAAAAGTTTGTATTGTTTTATCGGAATATCCGCTCTTTTGTATGCCTAATGCAGGCCATGAAACCTGAGCAGTGCCTGTTTTTCCTGCGACATAGTAGGATTCAACTTGCGCCGCCTTGCCGAAACCGTTTTCTACCACAGAAACAAGCATATTAGTAAGAGTCAAAGATGTTTCAGCGTCAATAACTTGTTCTTTTTCGTTAATATCGTTTTCAGAAATGTCTTGTTTTACTATATGAGGTGTAACTGTATTTCCTCCATTAGCAATAATAGAAAATGCCTTGGCAAGTTGTATTAGGGTGACATCAATTCCCTGGCCAAAAGAAGCATTGGCAAAGTTAATTTCATAACCCTCCAAAAAGGATCTGTTTTCAGAAAATATTTCTCCTTGAAGGTCAATACCTGTTTTTTCTAAAAACCCAAATTTTTCAATATATTTTAAAAATAATCTATGCCCTAGTTCTCTTTCCACGAAAACCGCGCCGGTATTAATAGATCTTTCTAAAACACTTGTCATTGTTTGCTCTCCCCATGTTCTTTGGTCATAATTATAAATTTCCCAATCGCCAATTTTAACAATCCCGTTGTCTACATAAGTTGTTTGAGGTGTTATTTTATTTTCATTGAGCGCTCCAGCCATTGTGATTGGTTTGAATACAGAGCCCGGTTCAAAAATTTTCTGAATAGCAGAGTTTTGGAAAATTTCCTGATCTTCTATTTCAGAATATTTATTTGGGTCAAAATCTGGCAGTTGGGCTAAAGCAATAATAGCTCCAGAATAAGGGTCCATGACTAGTATTTGCCCGCCATCAAAACCCAGTTTTTCCTGGTTTTTCTCAAGCAACTCCTTGGCAGTAAATTGGATTGATGGTTCTATGGTTAAAAAGAGATTTTCTCCAGAACTTTGTTCATTTATACTTGAAAAAAATCCAAAAGGCCCCTTTTCTCTTGTATTTACGACTTCTTTTCCCTTGAGAGTTTCGTCGTAATACCCTTCAATCCCATACTGACCTTCCTTATCAATGTTTAAAAAGCCAACAATGTGACTTGCTAATGTTTTTTGAGGATAATACCTAAACAATTCTTCTTTAGTATATACGCCCTCTAAATTTTCTCTTATCAGGTCTTCTTGCTCTTTTTCTGATAAGTGATATTTAATTACTTCAAAAAGATTATCTTTTTTTGCTTTCGATAAAACCCAATCCTTATCAAGTTCAAGAATAGCAGAAAGAGTTGTTGCTACTCCTTCTTTATCCTGAATTTCTCTTGGGCACAGGAAAACATATTTTCCTATATTGTTGATAGCTAATGGCTCGCCGTTGCTCAAAAATATCTCTCCCCTGGTTCCGGTTTCTGTTTCCAATATTTTTTGTTGCCCTTCTGCTAGTGCTTGGTAGTAATCATGTTTTTTAACTTGTAAAAGAACTAAGCGATTAATGATAATCGCTGCTCCCACGAGGAAGAGGCATAATATGATGTAAAACCGCCATTTACGCATTATTCTATTTAGCCGCCACCTCGCCGGTTATTACTTTAATATAGTGAATTTTTTCTGGTTTCTCGAAATTAAGATTCTTAGCTATCTCCCTCAAATTTTCTAAATGGTTAGTTCTAAGAAAGTCATCGCTTAATTCTTGGTTATCAAGAGAAAGTTTTTCAATATTGTTTTCGCATTCCGCAAGAGCGTAATTTTCTTCGATTAACGCGCCAAATTGCAAAACAAAAGCTCCAAAAAGGCAAAGAACTGAAACACCTAAACCTAAAAACAAAATTTTTCTTTTGATTCTTTTTGCTCTTACTTTTGTCATGGTTCTTAATTCAAGATTATGTATTTATACATTAGCGAATCAAGGTTCTTGTTTTTGAAATGCTCTTAACATAGCTGAGCGAGAACGTGGATTTGATTGTATTTCTTGCTTGCTTGCCCTAATTGGCTTTGGTGTCAAAATTTCTCCTTTTTTTTCTTTTTCGCATTGCTTGAAAAATCTTTTAACGATTCGGTCTTCAAGAGAGTGGAAAGAAATTATTACCATTCGTCCATTATTGGCTAATATTTCTAATGATTGCGGAAGAACACTTTTTAGATTTTCCAACTCTTGATTGACTGCGATTCTTATTGCCTGAAATGTCTTTGTAGCAGGATGAATTTTTTTAAAATGATACCAGCTTGGTGTTGCTTGTTTAATAATATCCACTAAGTCAAAAGTTGTTTTGATTGGCTTTTTACTTCTTTTTTCAACTATTGCGGCGGAGATCTTTTTAGCAAATTTTTCTTCGCCATATTGTTCTAAGATATTGGTAATCTCTTTCTCGCTCCACTGGTTCACAATTTCTTTGGCGTTTAATTTTTGTTCCTGAACGCTGTAACGCATATCAAGCATCTCATTTTCCCGGAAAGAAAATCCACGCTTGCTTTCCTCAATATGCCAACTGGACATGCCTATGTCTAAGAGAATACCGTTAATCGGGCCGAACCCTTTTTTCTTTATTATTGCTTTTAGCTCAGCGAAATTGCCATGAACAAGAGTTAGTCTTTTTTCCAGCCCTAAATTTTTTGTTTTTATTGATAAAGAGCTAATAATGTTTTTATCCCAATCAATTCCTAATAACTTTCCATTTGGTTTAGTTTTCTCTAAAATCTCTAAAGCGTGTCCCCCATGGCTAATTGTTCCATCAATAAAATTCTTATTTGCTTTCGGGTCCAGCCATTTAATAACTTCTTTTCTAAGAACAGGGATATGCATTTTTGTTTATATACCCAGCTCTTCTAATTTTTCAGCAATATTGCCTATTTCTTTTGCTGTTTTTTCTTTGTATTCTTGCCAATTATCCTCGCTCCATATTTCAATACGATTGCCTATTCCAATAACAGTTATATTTTTTTTAAGCTTGGCGTATTTTTTTAGGTATTCAGGAATTAAAATTCTTCCCAGCTTATCAAAACTAACATCAGATGCGCCTGAAAGTACTAATCGTACAATTCCCCTTGCTCCACTTGCCTCTGGCATGTTTTGGAGCTTTTCTGACTTTTTCTCCCATTCCTTTATTGGATGTAAAACTAAACAAAAATCAACAACGCTTTGTGTAATAACTGCTGAGTTTCCCAATTTCTTCCTAAATTTCGCCGGGACAGCTAATCTTCTCTTCTCGTCCATTGAATAATTGTATTCTCCAATAAACATAATTTATATAGACTTATCCACATTTTTTGGGGTTTTCCCCATACTTTTCCACAATTAGACTTTCTATATCCAATATATTCCACTTTCACTATGTTTGTCAACACTTCTAAACTCCCTACTTTTGCACACCTTCTTCACAGAACCTAAAAGCCTTTGTTTTATCAACAAAAGCTTTTAGGTTCTTAAGTGCTGGTATGAAGATTCTTGAGTAAAACGAAAGATTACCTATTCTTCGCTAAACACTTGAGCTGTAAAGACACATAATTCTGTTTCTTCTTCTTTCCAGCAATTCCATGGCAGGCCAGCTTTTTGAAAACAAAGTTCCCCAAGAAAGCGTTCTACGTCCCAATTATTTTCTGTGGCAACTTGCGGGAGAAAAACACCAGAATGCCCTTGAGCTGCTAGCCGAACCCCATGAATTCCAAGTTTAATTTCGCTCCAGTCATTAATTTTTGTACACTGACTTAAGACAGATATCTCATATTTGAGCTCATTAAGTTCATTTTCTTGTATTGGCTCAAATCGCTGGTCTTTTGTTGCTGCCGCAATTGCCATCTCCCCTACTATTTTATAAAGGGGAGTACTATTTTGAGAGAAACTACCCACGCATCCCCTTAACTTATCCTGTTTTTTTATCGTGACAAACGCATCTTGATTTTTTTTAAGCAATGCATAATCTATTTCAAATTCAGTCAATATTTCATTTTTAACATGTGTTTCAACTGATCGCCTAGCAATCTCTAAAAGTGTGTTTTGTTCTTCTTGGTTTAAATATTCTCTTTTACTTTCATCAAAAAATCCAATAGCGCCGTATCCTATTGTTCTATTTTGCTCTTCTGAAACATCTCCAGAATTAGCATAGTTTAATAATCTTATATCTTCTATCCCCGCTTCCTGCGCTATTTGTAATACTGTTTTAATAGCGTCTATGCCGCATGCAAGTGTTTCTACCTGTGGAATTTTCTGTTCCTCTAGTTCACGAATAACCTGTTCTAAGTTTTCAACTTTGCCAGTAATAATTGCGTCAATAACCTTTTTATCTATTTCTTGAGCTATTTCATGGGATGGATAATGACTCAAATCAGAACTTGCGATAATTAAAACATTTTTCCCCTTGATGTTTTTACTGATTGCCTTAGCCAGTATACTGTAGTCATTATTGTTGCTGTTTCCAAAAACAATTGGCAGAATTTTAAAGTCTTTTAAAATTACTTGAAGAAAAGGAATTTGAACTTCCAATGAATATTCTTTTTCATGAGCTGATTTTTGGAAAAAGATTCTTTCTGATTCCTGAAAAAGCTTTTCCACTAAAGAGGAATCGATCGCAACATTGCCTAATGGTGTCTTATAACTTCCGCGAGGGAATATAGAAATGCCATCAAACTTTTCCTGATGACTATTTCCAATTAAAATAACAGTATCAATGTCTTTGTTAACCAACTCTTTAAATCCATAAGCCATTACTTGCCCTGAGTATTCATAACTGGCATGTGGAAGAATAAGCCCAAAAATTCCCTTATCGTTTCCAGACGATTCAACATTATCTAAGAGGTTGTTAATCGTTTCCTCTAATTTTTCATGTTCTGCTGGGTAAA
>Ga0268279_1000231_pt1 | contig 41134 bp, 38 predicted proteins | sample saktaG_6_FD_190142 | JGI IMG/M metagenome (GOLD analysis project Ga0268279, IMG submission 190142) | Saline water microbial communities from Sakinaw Lake, British Columbia, Canada - sak_2010_1_5_80m | ecosystem: Environmental > Aquatic > Non-marine Saline and Alkaline > Saline ...
CCCCTGACCCATCTACAGACATTTCAACATAATTTGTAGCATCATAACTTAATCTTAAATCATTTCCAGTTCCAAAAATATCTAATTGTGCTTGGGGAGAGGTAGTGCCGATGCCGACGTTGCCTTCTATTATTAGACCATTAGACGGAGACGCCGTAGTATCATAAGACGCTCCAATGGTTGCTCCTCCTGATACGGATAATTTACTTCCTGGAGCCGTTTCACCTATGCCGACGTTGCCTTGCATTATTGCCAAATCCCCTGACCCATCTACAGACATTTCAACATAATTTGTAGCATCATAACTTAATCTTAAATCATTTCCAGTTCCAAAAATATCTAATTGTGCTTGGGGAGAGGTAGTGCCGATGCCGACGTTGCCGCTTGGACTAATATATAAAGTTCCTGAATCAAAGTCTATCGGATAACCCATAGCGATAGTGGTGGTGGCATCTAATGTCATCGTATCGGTAAATTCAGACCAATCAAGAGAATCTGCAGTGACTGAAGAAGCTCCTATTGTTCCCCATGAAGGAGTTGTGCCGTTTGAAGTCAGAACATAATTGTTTGATCCAATGCCAAGGGTTGTCATTGTCCCCAGACTTGAGAAGTAAGGAATACTTCCAGTAGCAGTCGCTACCCAGTTCTGGCCTGTTCCTCCCCATTGGGTTCCTACTTCTGTTCCCTGCCAAACTCCTGTGCCTATTGTGCCAATTGAAGTTAAATTACTTAAAGTATCAATCGCTGTTTCAATAGTTGATTCAGTAGTATCATCCAGAGAAGCAATATTCTGAAGTTGTCTGGCAGAAGACAAAACTGAAGTCCCTCCTATTTCCAAATCACCGCTGGAAAGGTCAAGATTAACATTAGGAGTTAATGTTAAATCACCAGAAGATGTAATAATAGTAGGAACAGTTAATTGACCTGTAATAGTAGTTGTAGCAACGCTTATTTGAGTAACTGTTAATGTCTCTCCACTAAAGGTTATATCAGAATCATCTGAAAGTAATCCAGCGGTTCCAGCGAATATAACTCTTCCTGAGGTTAAGCTATCAAAAGTCCCTGACAAAGATCTGATATTATAGTTTCCAATGTCTACATTATCAGCCACGGTTAAAGATGTAATTGCATCAACCGTTCCACTATTAACATCAGCATAAGTAATAGTGGCATTTGTGTGAGTAGTAGTTGAAAAATCCCAAGTGCCAGTAATTGTTTCCGATGCTGTTTTATCAACAAGATTAGCTTGGAGAATACCACCATATGAAAGTCCTATAATTGCTCCCGCAGAGCTAACTGTAAATTGGTTATCATCTCCAACTGTTAATAATTGAGATGGGCTTGTTGTACTAATACCTACATATCCCGTAGCAGTATCAACATACAAGTCATTAGTATTTACTGTAAAATCACCCGTAATAGTAGTAGTTGCTAAATCAGAAGTTCCTTCAACCGTTAAATCACCCGTAATAGTTTGATTGCCTCCAATAGTGGTTGATGTAGCGTAAAGATTATTAACATAAAGATTATTCCAAGATTCAGCAGATGAACCAAGATTATAAGTATTAGTGTCTGACGGAACAAGATTACCAGTTAAAGTTGTACTCCCCGTAATAGTTGTAGTCGCCAAACTTGTTGTATAGGAAACATTAAATCCGCCAGTTGTGTTAACCATTGTTTTTTGAGTATCAATATCATAATAAACATTACTGTTAGCATAGAGAAGACCACCAGTTAGTAATATGCCGGGAAGAACAGTCAAAAGGATATTTCTGATAAGACGGGAGTTAAGTTTTAATTTACGAAATAACATTTAACTTAATTTTCTTTTTTAGATTTTTATTTAAATTAACTAATTTTGATTTGCTCTTGACAAGGGGTATAAATTTGTTATGCTAGAAACATCACGAAGGGGAAAAGTCTTTAAGGTTCTGTCCTTAAAGCGACACCCTTTTTTATTTTGGATATTTTTTAAGTTTATTTCTCAAGTTATTCATATTTAGGTTTAATCTCTATAAGAGTTATAATACAACTCCTGTTTTTTTAATTTCTTCGATAAGACTACTGCCATCTTTAAAATCCTTTTCCGTAAATCCCACTGGTTCCAATCCAGCTATCACTTCTTCTCTTTTTCTTTTGATAAGTAATAATTCCATTGCTTTCAAGCTATCTTGAAAATCTGGAGAAAGAATACAGACATCAATGTCTGACCATTTATGCGTTTTTCCTTTAGCATGGGAACCAAAAATTATTACTTTTTTTATCAGTATTTTTTCTTCTTCAGATAATCGTTCAATATAATTTTGAACTATTCTAATTATTTTTTTGGGAATTCTCTTTTTAACCATAAAATTAATTCTTTGGTAATATCTAAATATTTTGTTGCTATTTTTTTATTATTATATTTTTTATAAAACTCAAGTTTTTCTTCGGCATAACGAGCAGAAATATTAAAGGTAAAAATTTTATCTAAAGCTTCCTTTCTTTCTTTGGTCAAATCCAATTCCATAAGTTCTGCTAATCTTCGTAAATCATGAATAAACGGGGCAACTTTTTTGGTCTTTTTCATAAATAATGCTTTTAGCATTTTTTCTGAACTTAAGTGACAGAAAAACAAGGACTGAGGATAAAATCCTTTCTTAAACAAACTTTCAGCAGCAGCCAAATCTTTTGAAGATCCATCTCGCCAATATTTTATACTTTTTTGCAAGCTCTGTTCTTTGCTCATAGAAATAAAATTAATTTTCTTAAATCATTGGTCATTGTGATTTGGGATTTTAATTATTATTCTGGCATTTGATCATAGGCCGCTAGGAAGATTTGAAAAATACGGACCACACTATTAGCATCGGGAGTTTTTACTTTCACTACCCAATCGTCAGCATCTCCCAGTCCAATAGTAGCGGGAGTAGGAATAGTACTGGTAGCAATATAAACATTGCCTTGCTCTAAGTTATCGGAAGCTGGATCAGGCAAAGTACTAGCTGTGCTAGTCCCAGTAGTGATATTGTAAATCTGAAAATCAATGGCCGCGGTAGTGGAAGCTGAGTAGCGAAAAACCAATTTGTGAACCCTGGTCGTTCCCGAAGCATTGGCTGGAAAAGTATAGTTTTCAACCACCCGAGTAGTGGTGACGTAACTAGTGGAAGCGGTCTGGGCCGGAAGGTCAAAACCGAAGATCGGAACCATCCCTATTAAAATCTGCTGACCAGGTTCCATGATCACTGCTCCATCTTTACCTGTTATTCTCCCCGAAGGAATTTGCAATGTTCCACTGCCAGTATCTATAACTATGTCATTATTCCCAGCGGTAATAGTAAGTTTGGTGTTGGAAGTAAAAATTAAATTTCCATCCCCATCCAATCCCAAGGAAAGTTGTTGAGCAGCCTGACCAATAAAATGAACAATGTCATGGGAAGTAGTGGATTGAGTCACAGTTAAAGCAACTTGACCAAGAGATATAGGATTGGTAACAGATAAAGAACCAGCGGCAATATTGGCATTACCAATAGCAATCCTTAAAGCCTCTGAACCAGAAACTCCAGTTACTATTAATTTATCATTGGTTTGATCCCATTCTAATTTTTTACCACTAGTTGCTCCGTAAAGAGTTAAATTATAACCCGTATCATTTTGACCAACCGTAATATTCCCTTGAACATTGGCATCTCCCGAAGCAATCTCCAAAGCATTACTGGCAGCCGTACCAGTGATAACTAATTTATTACTAGTATCGTTCCAAACCATTTTGTTGCCCGTAGTATCTCCATAAAAAGTTACAGTGTAACCTAAAGTATTTGCGCCAACTGTCAAAGTACCATTAACTTGAGAATTACCAGATAAAGTAATGGTTGAACCATCTATATTAGTAGCTACACTATCGTCACTCAAAGTAACTGTATTATCATTAGCAATTCCTAAATATTCAGTTGCTCCACCTAATAAACTAAAAGCATCATCCGCATCAAAAGTAATCGTAAAGTCATCCCCAGAAGTTAAAGCAATGGATTTAGTAGAGGCTGAGGTAATAACTATATTCCCTGATGAATCAATTGTTAATGTAGCCGTATCAATATTAAAAGGAACATCGGCGTTAGTCCCAATATTAATTCCACTAGAAGCATCCAAATTCAAAGTGGTAGCATCTAGATCAAAAACATCATTGGCAATCATAAAAATATCATCACCCGTGCCTGCAGTCTGAATAGTTAAATTGCCATCTGTTGTTTTCCATATAGAAGCGGCCGCCGCTGTAATATCCAAAGCCCCCGTTGTTTCCAAAGTAGTAGTTCCTGTGCTAGAAACAGATGCCGTCATATACTTACTGGCATCATAAGCAACTTTGAATTGATAGGCAGCAGTGGAAACAATATCTTGAACTTCATTAACAACTATTTTTTGCAGATCAATATCATAATAAGTATTGGCTGCCCAAAGTACACCAGCCGCGATCAGAATTGATACGCTGATAAAAGCCAGTGAAATAAACCGCGTACCTTTTACCAATTTTAATTTATTCTGTTTCATGTTTTTCTGTAAATTTATTTTCTTCATATTTTTTGATAATTATTAATTATCGATTATTTATTATTTATTAGTTTCAGTCGTTAGTATTTAATACCAACAGTTTTATTTTTTAATTTATTTGATCATAGGCAGATAAATATATTTGAAAAATTCTAATTTGGTTTAAATCCGAAGGTAATCTCATTTCTAATTGCCAATCCGTATCCGGAATACTTAATATGTCGGTGAGATAAGGAGTACCTTCTGTTGTTTGGCTTTCGGCTAATCCAGATAAATTAAAAGTATCGCTGGTTGTAGCTGCTGCTGTTCTATATATTCTCCAAGAAGAGTTGGACGTGGTAGCAATATTGTCAGAATATTTAATTATTAAACGATAAACTCTGGTTGCTCCTGGAAATACAGGGGGAGATGAAGATAGTGGATTATTAGTAAAATATTTGGAAATTCTAAAATAAGTAGTAGTGCTAGTTTGAGATGGCATTTCATAGCGGTAAATGGAAACAGAAGCTCGTAAAATTTCTTCGCCACTTTTTCTTACTGTCGAATCAGTAGAACTGGAATAATAAGTTTCCGCATACATACTTCCCGTGGTAGTTGCCGGACCAGTAATAATAATGTCACCAGTCATGGTAATATTGCCATTATTTGAGATTGCAAAAACAGTTGTTCCTAAACCCTGGAAATTAACAATGTCGCCACTTCCGGTTTGATTGACTGAAAGAGCAGCAGAAGTGGAAGAAGCCGTAAAAGCAGCCGCTCCCGAATAAGTTTGACCACCTGTAACAGTAAGATTTCCACTGATAGTGACATTTCCATCTGTGGTCAGATTGCCAGTCATAGTAATATCACCTCCGTCCGAGATTGCAAAAATAGTTGTTCCTGAATCTTGAAAATTAACAATGTCGCCATTCCCAGTTTGATTAACTGAAAGAGTAGCAGAAGTGGAAGAAGCCGTAAAAGCAGCCGCTCCCGAATAAGTTTGGCCACCCGTGACAGCCAGATCACCAATAATAGTAACATCGCCCGTAGTATTAAGATTTCCTGTTGAATCAATAGTTAAATAATTCGTGCTATCACCAACCGTAAAAGTATTTTGAATAGTAACCGGAGAAAAGAATTCCGAAGTGGCCTGAACATTCAGTTTGCTAGAAGAATCCGAGCCAAGAGAAGTTGAATTACCAACTCCTAAATTAGTGATGCCTGCTGACCCAGAAACACCTAGACTAGAAAAAATTCCTACTCCTCCCACCTCAATCCCCTGAGAGCCAATATAAATAGGAGCAGTAGTAACCTGAGTATAAGGCGGATTAGTTTTAAGTTTGGAAGTTAGAATCTGAAGATTTTTTATATCATCTTCCCATTTTTGAATAGCAGAAATATCAGCTTTTAATTTTTCTAATTCTTCATCGTCAATTTTAATTATTTGTTTAGTGATTTCTTTAACAGATTCAACCTGAGTGATTTTAGAAACTTCCTGGATAAGTTTCTCGGTAACAATTCTTTGTTCCTGCAAACCTTTTGATTCTGTAATATTATTTATTTCGTCTACATCCCCCTCTCCAAATTCTTTTTGAGAAACTTCAAATTGTGAGCTTGGTATAATTTTCCAGGGACGAATTACAAACTCATAACTTTTTTTTATGGGAGCGAAAATTTTACTAGTGATCTCTCCAGTAAACTTTTTAAAGTTTTTGACATTCTCGCTTATAGAACTTTTTATATAATCTGGAAATTGAATTTTAGAAACTAGAGTTTCAATATTTGCCAAAAGTTTATTATTCAAAATTTTTTCAGAAATTATATTTATAAATACAATTGTTTGTTTGCTTACATATTTAGAAACCTCTTTAATATATTTAGCAAATTCAGTTTTTGAAATTTCACTAGAAATTACATTTGCTCCTATAATTATTTTTTCATTTATATCTTTTACATTTTTAAAAACATATTGCCCTGATTTGGTTTTGGGTAAATATTCAATATATTCAGTTAGATATTCAGATGTATATTTTATAGATTTAGATGCATACTGAAATGCTTGATTTTCTGTTAAATCTTTAATCACTTTATCTATCCCCAAATTTATAGAAACCATGGCCGAATTTACAGTAGAAGATAAGGGCTTTAAAATAGAGTTGCCATAACGTCCAAGAACAACTCCTCCAGAAAATAAAATAAAAACCAGTATTGCCACTGCAATGATAGCGTGTGGCAACACTGGTCGTTTATATGTAAAATCACGATTATCTTCTGGCGTATGATTTACCCAATTTCCATTGTGCCCTTCTTTGTACTCTTCTGCCTTGCTCACATATTCATCAAGCCACTCTTGGGTAGTAACCCAATTCCTTCCAAGTTTTACGGCTTTTAATTTTCCTTGTCTGGCTCTCAAACTTAAATAATCCTGAGAATAATCAGAAAATTCTGACGCTTGTTTAAGCGATATATATTGGAAATTATCTTTGTGCATTAATCAATTATCGCTTATCAGATATACTTGTCAATAGCGAGTTATTCACAGCCTATTTGATGTTTTAGCTTTATCCGATACGGCCTTTTTTAAATAAAAATGCCCAACTTAATTAGGCAATTTTAGCAAAGGATATTCAGGGTGAGACGACGTTAAAACCTGTTTTATATAGGCTTAAACATCTCACCGTGACCAGGAATAATATAATCAGCAATTTTTAAAATTTTTTCTCTACTTTTTCGTAATATTTTTTCATCTTTTACATAAGGATCTTTTTTCTCTAATAAACTCTGCTTATCTATTTTCTGTTCTTCACCATCTGTCCACCAAAATACATCACCAGCTATAACCACTTTACCCAGATCATCCGTATTAACCAAGACAGAACAATGAAATTGATCGTGGCCAGGTGTTTCAATGATTTCTATGTCAGTTCCCGGTACTTTTCCATCATGCTCACTTATTTGTCCAGTAAAAGAAAAGATATCACTATTGTCTAAAATTTTAGCATTCCTAAAAATACCAGTTAAAAGAGAATGGTCTAAATGAGTGTGAGTTACAATAATAAAGTTAATATCTTCTGTTTTTAATCCCTCTTTTACTAAACTGTCCAACAACATTTCTCTATTCATTCCAGGGTCAACAATTATATTCAAGTTACTGTCTTGAATTAAAGTAGTTGTGGAAGAAGCAAATTCTTTTCCATTTTTTTCTTTTGCGTAACCTTTAATTAAAACTTTGATTTTAGCCATATATTTTATTCTACCAAAAAATCGTCTGAATAAAAAGACGATTTTTATGGCTACAGGTCATGGACAATGTTAAAACCTGTTTTAATTTAAAAAACACATCATTTGAGAGGTAATTCCCTATTTAAAATTATTTTACTTCTCCTTTATAATTTTGGGAAGCCAATATATTATGGTTGCAATAAGAAGTATCCACCAAAGCCATAATAAGCCAACGAGATAGTCGTAGAAATAGAGAGCTAAAATAATACCGAGGGAAAGTAAGCATATTTTGATCAAACCTATTTCCCACCAGCGAAATGTCCATGTTTTAAAAATTTGCATAATATTATTTATTTAAAACTTTTATAGACCTTTAAGTTATTATATCAAAAAATTGATAGAAAAAATAGATAAAAATTTGCTGCGAGTCGTGGATTCGAACCCCTCTCGGTCTCTCGAACTGCACTCAAGGTTGCTGGAGGGGTAGGAATCGGACCTACATTCCGAGTTCCAGAGACTCGTTGCCTACCATTAGCAGACCCTCCAAAATTAATATTGTCGAAAGTTTATTAAATCTTTGATTTTATAAACTTCTTGTTTTCTAGAAATTTGAATCATATTTTTACTTCTGTGAGGATGAAAACCAAGAATTTTTAATGCACGGTAAACATTGTTTAATAATGATTCATTTGTATTCCTAAATAAAAATTTATACGTATATGTTGGTTTATGGATACAAAAAGATCCTTCAGCCTCATATAATCCCCTTAGATATCTTTTAATGTAATTTTTGTTTTTTAAAATCCATTGAGGAATTTTTATATCTTGTTTTTTTCGCGATCCTGAAATAATTTTCAGTCTTTTGCTTATTTTTTTTTGATATATTCGAATACGAATACAATTTACACCTATGCCATGTTGAGTTAGAGAAGCTTTTTTATCAAATAACTCTTCCAACAATTTCGCATATCTTTTAATGAAACCTGGATTGTTTGAATTGGAAAAAATTGATAAACTTTCCGTTCTCGGAAATTTTCTAATATGTCCATCTCCTAATATTACTCCAATTAATTCAGCCAGGTCCCCATTGTTTTTAATCCGTGGATAATTTGACTTAATTTTCCCTAATTTTTTCATCTCCCTACGCCATCGTGCAAAATTGTCAATTTTTTTCTTTTTAAGGGTTTTAGAAATTTTTGCAACACTAGAATTATTATATTTAGTATATCCTTTATTCCAAGAAGATGGCCTCTTTTTTAAACTTTCTCTCCATTTCTTATAACGAGGATCATTTTTAGGCAAAAGATTTGGGGAAAGAAAACCACAATTCTCAGTACCAAATTTTTTAGTATAGGTCCTAAGACTACAACTATGAGCAGATATAAGATGAGTATTTGTTATAATCTTGAAACGTTTTCCACAAAGTTTACATTTTATCATTACTTAATTATAGCATGAAATCTTAAGAATTCCTACCATTAGACGATCCCGCAAATATTGAAAAGGGATACTATCGAACCTTTAGATGCTTATCTAAGGCCAAAAGAGTGGAAATAATACTAACTATACCTATAAAAATTACTTGGATTAAAAACAAAGAAGCACATTTTGCTTGAAAGTAATCAAACAAATTAAATCCAGAAAAAAATATTTGAAGTTTTGGACTGAAAAATATAAAGAAAATAAAAAATAAAATATCCACAATTAATATGGAAATAACTCCATATAAAATTCCCTGAATGACAAAAGGCCCTTTGATAAACCAATTGGAAGCTCCCACTAAACGCATTGTAGAAATTTCATCCTTGGAGGCAAAAATAGTTAGCTTAATTGTATTAAAAGTAATCAAAACAGCTAACAATCCTAATATCAAACCCAATACGATAGTGATTGTTTTAATAGTATCGGTTATCCCAGATAGCCTATCAATCACCTTTTTATTATCATAATAAGGAATTTTATTGATAACATCTTTAAAAGAATCCTGGCTTAAAAAATTTGAAATCTGAATATAGTATATCGGATCATGAGCTTTTATAACCAAAGAAGGCAAAAATGGATTATCCCCTACTTGTTCTAATGCTTCTAAGGAATCTGGATCATTTTTGTGGGTTTCTGTAAATATTTGAAGAGCTTTAGCTTGAGAAATATATTCTACACTTTCTATTTCATTTGAAAACTGATAAAGTGCTTCTTCTACTTTTACAATTTCTTGTTCGGATGTATTTTGATTAAAATAAACTGAAATATCAGCTTTATCCTGTAAATAATTAATTAAAAATTCACTTATCCCTTGAAACATAAAAAAACAGGTAATTAAAGATATAGAAATGGTCATAACAAAAATTACCTCCAGGACAAGAGTTTTATTTCTTAAAAATCCAACCCAAGAAAATTTTAAAATACGTTTTAAAGATGTAAGCATAATATTTTATAAAATGAATTTGCCTAATTTTTCATCGCGAAGCAATTTGCCGTTTTCTAAGGTGATTACTCTTTTATTTAAGCCATCAATAACTCTTCTATCGTGAGTTGCTAAAATAATGGTTGTTCCAGATTCATTAACTTTTTTAAAAAGATTTATTATCTCAAATGTATTATAAGGATCTAAATTGCCAGTTGGTTCGTCTGCTATAACAAGTTCCGGCTTATGGACTAATGCCCTAGCTATGGCTAATCTTTGTTGTTCTCCCCCCGAAAGTTCTTTGGGAAAATTACGAACCTTGTCTTGGAGTCCTACTATCTCCAAAACTTGGGAAGTATTTTTATAAATTTCTTTATCTGAAAAACCCATTACCTCCATAATATAACTTATATTTTCATAAATAGTTTTGGAAAACAGAAGACGATAATCTTGATAAACTACGCCAATTTTTCTTCTAATTTGCTGAAGTTCATTGAATTTAGTTTCTTTGATATTTTTGTTTTCAAAAAGAATAGCCCCACTGGTTATACTCTCCTCGCCTATTAAAAGCTTAATTAAGGTTGTCTTGCCTGCTCCCGAACGACCAACAATAGAAATAAACTCTTGAGGTTCAATTTTAAAGGAGATATCTTTTAAAGCTGGGATTTTATTAGGGCTTAATTCAGAATGATAAATTTTTGTAACGTTTTGAAATAGGATCATAACTTAATTTCGGCTTGAATAAATTCTTCTATCTCACCATTTAAAACTTTTTCCACATTTGTTGTTTCCACTTTGGTTTGAGCATCTTTACAGAGTTTATAGGGATGTAAAACATACGAACGACGCTGATTTCCCCAACTCGCAGAAATATCTTTTCCTTTAACTTCTTCCATCTCTTTTTCTTTTTTTTCTTGAGAAAGACGCAAAAGTTTTACCGCTAAAACTTTCATTGCCTTTTCTTTATTTAGTCCTTGTAATCTTTCTTCTTGCGAACTCGTTCTAATACCTGTAGGGATATGAATAATTCTAACTGCTGATTCTCTTTTGTTCACATACTGTCCACCAGGGCCAGAAGCCCTATAAGTTTCAACTCTTAAATCTTCTGGTCTAATTTCTATTTCTGTCATATCAGATTCTGGGATTTCTGGCAAGACCTCTACTTTAGTAAAAGAAGTGTGGCGAAGTGATTGAGAAGAAAAAGGAGATATGCGCACTAATCGATGAATGCCTTGTTCATTTTTCAAAAGTCCATAAGCATAATTTCCTTTAATCTCCATAGATATTTCTTTGACCCCTATTCGGCCTTCTGGACCTCCTCCTTCGCCAAAACTTTGAGATAAGATTTTGGTTTTAAATCCTTTAATATCGCAATATTTTTGATACATCCGGACCAGCATATTAGTCCAATCCTCAGCATCTCTACCCCCTGCTCCGGCCTCAATACTAAGTATAGCAGGTAATCTATCATATTGACCAGAAAGAAAAATTTCATTTTCTTGTCGCCCAATCTTTTTTTCTAAGGAATCATAATTTTTTTCTAATTCTTTAAATTCTGGGGTTTCTGGTTCTACAATTTTTGATATTTCTTTTATATCTTGAATTTCCTTTTCTAAATTTTTAAAATTTTGAACAGCGTCTTTTAATTCCGCAACTTTTTGAGAAATATCAGATGCATTTTTAGGATTATCCCAAAAACTGGGATTATTCGTTTCTTTTTCCAGAGTTTTAATTTCTTTTTCTTTCTTGGATAAATTAAAATGGATACTTATTTTCTGAAACTTATCTTCTAAATATTCAATTTTTTCTTCCATCCTTTTTTCTTTCATCATAAATTATTATGGAGCCAGTGGCCGGAATTGGACCGACGTCTACTCTTTACGAAAGAGTTGTTCTACCACTAAACTACACTGGCTAAACACAAAGCGAGTGAGGGGAATCGAACCCCCGTCTCAACCTTGGGAAGGTTACATAATGCCACTATACCACACTCGCAAAAAATTCATTATCTTAATCTTTTTCTTTTATAATAACCGCTTTTTCTCCTTCTTTCTGAAGATCAAAAACATCTCTCGCCTTTTCTTCTAAATATTCATCTTTTTCTGTTTCTAAAATTTGGGATTTAAGAAATTCCTCTTTTTCTTGAAGTTCCTGAATTTGTTTTTTTAAAAAATCAACTCTGGTGTTTAATTCATTTCTTTTTTCATTAATCCTTACATTCCCTATAATCAACAAGGTCATAATTAACAAAACTCCTGTTCCTAAAGATATAAAAAAGATGGTCGATAAAAAATTTTTTATCTTTTTTTTATCCTTTTCATTTTTTCTAAATTTTGTTAACATAAAATAATAATATAAAGTAAAAATATGAAAATAAAAGGAAAATCTGTTATTAGAGGAATTTGGATTATATTAATATCAATGGTGATTTTAAGTATGCTGGGATTATCAGTAGCTGCTCTTTTTTAATCTATCACAACTAAACTGTCCCTTCAAGTTTTAAGCATTTCCAAGAAAACCTTAGACGGTATATTAATTTTGGACTTGCTTTTTAATTTCTCTTTACCTTTTTTCTGTATTTCTAGGAGTTTTTTCTTTCTGGTAACATCTCCTCCGTATAATGAGCCCGTAACATCTTTCCTCCGCGCTTTTATCGTTTCTCTAGCAATTATCTTTCCTTCTATAGCTGCTTGGATAGCTACAGAAAATTGTTGAGCTGGTAAAACTTTTTTTAGTTTACAAACTAAGGCTTTCCCTTCTCCAAAAGCATTTTTGGAAAGAACAACTTTTGAAAATGCCTCTTGTTTTTCACCATTAATTAGAATATCAAGTTTTACTAAATCTGTTTTCTCAAAACCAATCTGGCGAAAACTAAAAGATGCATATCCTTGAGTAATACTTTTTAATTTATCATAAAAATTTCCCGTGATTATATCTCTCAAGGAAGTATGAATAAAAACAAGTGATTTTTGAGCAGTTATAAATTTTGTGCGTTCAATTGAAGAATCAAAATTTCTTAAAATTTTAAAAATAGAATTAAGATAAGAATTAGGGCTTATTATCTCAACTTCTACCCAGGGTTCTTGAATTTCCTTAATTAAAGAAATATTGGGCCACAAAGAAGGAGAAGAAACTAAAACTTGTTTCCCATTTTTGGTAAGAATTTTAAAAGCAACTTGAGGAGATGTTAAAACTAGATCTAATCCAAACTCCTGTTTCAACCGCCGAGCTGTAATTTCAGCATGTAAAGAACCTAAAAAACCACATCTAAATCCTCGACCTAAGGCCATTTTTGATTCTATCTCAAAATTTAAAGTTGGATCGTTTAATTTTAATTTACCCAAGGCGTCTTTTAAAATTTCAAAATTATCTGGATTTTCTGGATATAGACTTAAAAATAAGACTAATTGTGGTTCTTTGTATCCGGGCAAAGCAATTGCTTGTGGTAAATCGGAAATAGTATCCCCCGCATGAACTTTTGACGGCTCCTTTATGCCTGTCTTTATATAACCAACTTCTCCGGATTTTAATACGGAACAAGGGTTTAAGGCGGGAGAAAAATAACCGACTTCTTTTACTTCGCTCTGTGTTTTTGTTGCTAAAAGATTAATTTTATCACCTTTTTTAACTTGTCCTTTAAATATTCTCACATAAACTGTGACCCCGGAAAATAAATCATATTTGGAATCAAATATAAGCGCTTTCAAATTTTCGGGTTCCTCGTTGGAAATATTTTCCATTTTTTTAGGGGAAGGAACTCTCTCTACCAGAATTTCTAATAATTCTTTTACATTTGTTCCTTCTTTCGCGGAGATAGAAAAGATTTCTTTTTCATCCACCCCTAAAATAGAAGCCAGCTCTTTTTTTGTTTCTGAAACCTGAGCCTGTAGTAAATCAATTTTATTAACAACTCCCATAATGGTTAAATTTTGTTTTTTGGCCTGTTCTAAATTAAAGAGTGTTTGGGCCTGAATCCCCTGACTAGCATCAACTAATAAAATAGCCCCCTCCACAGCTGCTAAGGCTCGAGAGGTTTCATAAGAAAAATCAATATGCCCAGGAGTGTCTATTAAGTTTAAAATATATTCTTGGCCTGTTTTCTCACTTTTCCAAAACATACGGCAAGGATGCATTTTAATAGTAATCCCCTTTTCTTTTTCTAAGTCCATGGCATCTAAAAAACAAGAATGCATTTTACTGCTATCAACAGTACCTGTTAATTCTAAAAAGCGGTCAGCTAAAGTTGATTTACCGTGGTCAATATGACTAATGATTACAAAATTTTTAACATCCATGACTTCAAAATTATAGCTTAACTGAGTTAAGTAGTTTTTATTTTTTAAATTGGGCAGCTAAAGATTGCCAAATGATTTTTGGTTCTTCGCATTTCAAAAGCAAGGAGAAGAAACCATAACTTAAAATACCAAGAATTACAGCAATGGAAATTTGGGAGAGAACTCCTAAAACTTTATCCATTGGTAGAAAAATAGAAGAAACATACAAACTTATATAAACAATAATTCCCATTAAGAGAGTGGAAATTAAAATCTTCAAACCCGATTTATAAATTTTTTTAAAACCTAATATTTTTGTTTTCTTTCTTAGAAAAACAAGTAAGAAAATAAACTGAATAATAGAAGAAAAAGAGAGAGCTAAGGGTAAGCCGATTATAGAAATATCTTGAATTCCTTTTAATTTTAAGAAGCTAATCATTCTTTCTTGAATAAAGCTTGATGAACCTAAAAGATTTACAAAGAAATAACAAAGAAATATATTTAGAATAACTGAAAAAATCGCAATTTTAACCGGAGTTTTAGTATTGTGAAAAGAATAAAAAGTGCGAGTTAAAAGAGGGATTAGACAATTAGCAAAAAGAGCAATGCAAAAAATACCAAGACAAGCAGCCGTTAAACGAGTTAGCCACCACCCAAAAAGACCATTACCCACAATAGATGTTCCTAAAACTAATCTAACTATTTGGGCTCTTAAAAGAAAAATTAAAAAACTTAAAGGAGTTATTAAAAATAATATTTGAGAAAAAATTGCCCGAAACTTTCTAGAAAATTCCTCTTTTTCTTCTTGAATAAAATGACGCGAAAAAACAGGAAAAGCAGCTGTGGCAAAAGATATTCCTATTAAACCGATAGGTAAACCTTGTAAATTATTAGAATAACTAAAAACACTGATTGAACCAGGAGATAAGGTGGAAGCGATTGAAGTTATGATAATTAAATTAAGATGAAATGCTCCTGCCCCAATTGTTCTGGGAATCATTAATTTAAAAATCCTTTGCAGTCCCGGATGGCGAAAATTAAAAGAAAAACGAGGATGAAAACCAGATTTTATACAAGGAAAAATCTGAATTAATAAATGCAGAAAAGCACCCAGAATAACTCCATAGGCCAATGCTTTTAAATCAAAATTTAATAACGGCAGGAAAAATACGATTCCTATAACAATCCCGATATTATAAAAAATCGGCGTTAAAGAATAAGCCAGAAATAAATTAGAATATTGGAGAATACCAGAAAATATTGCGGAAATACCCAAAAGAATAGGGCTTAGAAACATTATTCTGGTTAAAGTAATAGTTTGGGCTTTTTGAGCAATATCAAACCCCGGAACAAGCAGATTAATAAGTTGAGGGGTAAATATTGCTAATATAAAAGAAATAACAATTAATAAAATAAGAAAAAAAGTGAGAACATTATTAGCCAGAGCCCAAGCATGTTCTTTACTTTTTTTGAATTCCGCTGAAAAAACAGGTAAAAAAGCGGCTATTATTCCTCCACTAATTAAAATGCCATAAACAAAATCAGGAATTCGGAAAGCCGCAAAATAAATATCAGTTTGTGTTTTGGGGAGAAGATTGCCCAAAAGATTATCTCTTAATATCCCTAAGCCCCGACTCAAAAGAGCAGAACTCGCCAAAATAGCTGCGGCGAAAGTAATTGTTTTTGTTTCAAAATTTAATAATTTAGCAATCATTATTTTAAATAAAAAGCCCAAGCAGACAATAAGCCGAATTCTGTTCCACCAACTGGTGGATGACAATCATTTATCTAAGCCCAAAGATTACTCTTTGAGTCAAGCGAACTACCTTTGTTTGTTCTTGCACCCGGATAAGGGTTTAGCCGTTTCACCTCTCCAATTACTTGGAGAACTCACCCTTCTTAGTTCAAAACTATTAAGGGTGCCTCAACCCTTTCGGGTTTTGGCGTCTCTGGTCGCACCTCTAATCTTACGATTGACGGGCGTTACCCGCTACCCTTGTCTTCTGCTTTTTTTAGACAGCTTTTCTAAAAACAGCGGAAAACTGAGTGTTCGGACTTTCCTCACGACACCTTCTATAAAAAGTGGCGCGCGATTGTCTTGTCTGCTTGGACTTTCTTAGAATACCTAAAAAAATCTTACTTGTCAACTTTATACCAGAGGGAATCAAGGATTAATCTCTTTTTTAGTTAGAATTTTTCTATTTCAAAATTGATTTTATAAATCTTTTCTAAGAGCTTTAATGTGGCTTGAACTGAAAGATTATCCGTGTTTTTTAATATTAAACGTTCACCAAATTTATTGAGTAAAGAACTTAAAAATTCATCACCCCAAGAAGGAGTAAAAGTTACTACTCCTTCAAAGTCGACTATAACTTTTTCATTATTTTTTACTTCTCTCAAAGACGACTCAAAAGCAGCAAGAGATTCTTTGCCAAATTGCCGCCCACTTAAGGTTGTTCCAAATTTTCTCAAAAAAATAGTCATAAGTCTAAAATTAAAATTTAATTAAGATTAAACAACCCCGAAAATTAGAAATTGTTTTTTTAATCTTTATGTCCGTATCATTCTTCTGAATTTTAAGTCTGGCATTTCCTGTTTGAAAAAGAAGATTTATTTCATTATCAATTACAACATTTTTTACAAATTTTAATCCATTGCCTCTATGCTCTGGAGCCCGACCGGAAATAATTTCAGTAAAAGCAGTATATAAAGCATCTTGATGATTTTTTAATTCTGGTTTAACTTTTTTTAAGGTTTCTAAAACTCCTTGCCCCCTATCAGCTAAAACAATTTTACCCTTTTCAAGATTATAAGAAAAAAATATGCCTGGAATATCTGGCCAATTGCCCAAATTGTGATCAAAAGAGTTATGGCCAATTTCACCAACAATAGCTGAAATTAAAGAAAATGTTTTGCCCAATCTTTTTAATTTGCTCAATTCATTTTCTAATTTTATTAATCGCGCCTGAAATACAGAAGAATCCTGACAATAGAAATCTGAATGCGGTTCTAACCCTGTATCATCAGAAACCCAATGCTTTGCTAATTTAAACAAGTCTTTTAAATTATTTTTTATATAATTTTCAATATCATCTTTTTTATAATATCTATGCCCCGTTGCTTTTTTGCGGATTGAAGGCAATTTGCCAGAATCATCCCAACGACGTAAGGTTTGGATAGAAATTCCAATTATTTCCGAGGCTTGACTAATTGTTAATAATTTTAATTTCATAAATCTATACAAATTTACCTTAAACCTATACATTTCGTATTATATAACAGATATAAAACCCTGTCAATAGAATTTGGACATATTCAAACACAATAAGAGTATTAATAGATTGCAATAGTTTAAGATAGAATCTAGAAATATCTAAAAAAGTTTTTGACTCTTATCCTCAGAATCTAAAGCCTGATTAACTAACTTATCTGCTTCTTTATTTTTTTCCCGAGAGACAAAAGAAATTCTTATATTTTTATAATCAATTTTTAAATTCCAAGCTATTAAAAAAAGCGGTTGAATTCTAGAATTCAAAACTTTATATTCACCATTCATTTGTTTTACTAAAAGTTGGGAATCAGAAAACAATTCTATCCCCATTTTTTTAATTTTCTCTTTTCCAAAATAGGCCTTGGCTTTTTTCAAAGCGAAAATTAATCCTTGATATTCTGCTTCGTTATTAGTTGCTTTACCAATATATTCCGAATATTTTTTTAAAATATCTCCCTGTCCATTACAAAGAATTACACCAAATGCAGACGGGCCTGGATTACCGCGAGAACCTCCATCAATATAAATAATAATTTTTTCCATAATTTTAATTAATTAAATTTTAGAAAAATATTGCAATAAACATTGTTTAAACTTTTCCAAATTCTTATTTTCCACTGTAAAACCTGATGCTTGGGCATGTCCCCCAAAAACATCAAGCAAGCTAGAACATTGTTTCATGGCTTTTACGCTGTCTACTCCTTTAGGAGTTCTCACTGAACCTTTGGAAATCTTATCTCCTTTTTGAAAAATAAAACATGGTTTTTTGAATCTGTTGCAAATTCTTGATGATAAAGCACCTGTTATGCTAAGAGAATAATCTTTGCTGCCCTCAAAAATAACTGAAGCTGGCCATTGTTCATTAATCTTTTCTCCTATAATCTCAGTTATATCTCTAACTTTTAGCCGACGTTCTCTATTTTGTTTGCTAAGATCTTCAACCATTTTCTGGCATAAAGATATATCAGAACAAGTCAAAAAAGAATAACTTTGAGGAATATGATTTTTAGTTTCGGTAATATTTAAAATAGCAATAATTTTTCTTATAATTTCGTTCGGAGAATAATTATCTTTACCAATTTTATCTAATAAGGCCTGAAAAGCTGGTCGGGGGCTTTTTATCAAAGATGGAACTCCCTCTTTTATAAATATTTCATTATCGTCGGATATTTTCATCATATCTGCTAATGTTCCTAGGGCTGTAAGCTCCATAATATTTTTTTTAATCCCTGTTTCCCATTTATTTTTAAAAAGAAGTCGGGAAAGATGACAAGTAATTCCAACATTTGCTAATTCCTTAAAGGGATATTTGTCTTCCTTTTGTTTGGGGTCAACAACAATGGAAGCATTTGGTAATTTATTCAAAACTTGATGATGATCAATAACTATTGTCTCAAACCCTAATTTATTAGCTATTTCTATTTCTTTAAAACTAGTTATTCCACAATCTAAAGTAATTAATAAACCGGGAGCAGATTTCTTAAAATATTTCAAAGCATCTTTATTTAATCCAAATGCTTCTTCTAAGTTTCTTCCCATAAAATAAGAATCTTCAATTTTTCCGCCCAAACTTTTAATGGTTTCCTCTAAAACAATAAAAGATGTTACCCCATCTAAATCTGAGTCAGCAAAAAGTAAGATTCTTTCTTTGTTTTTAATAGCCTTTTGAATGCGTCGAGCTGTTTTTTTAAGATTTTTAATTTCAGCCATAATATTATTTCAGGGATTCTATACCAGGCATTTTTTCTCCAGCTAAATAATTCAGCATTGCCCCACCACCGGTGGAAGTATAAGAAAATCTACTATATAGTCCAAATTGGTTTAAAAACTTAATCGTATCTCCTCCTCCCGCAATAGTAAAAGCATCATAATTTCTACTAATAGCTTCGGCAATGGCTCGAGTTCCTTTGCTAAATTTTTCATTTTCAGCTAGCCCTAATGCTCCTGACCAAATAATTGTTTTGGCCTGTCTAATAATTTTTTCAAAAATTTCAATTGTTTCTGGCCCAATATCAAAAATTCCCTCTTCTTTGTGCACTAAAGCTGGACCTGTTTCTCTTATATATTCTCCAGTTTTTTCATCCGGAGAAACAACAACATCAATGGGCAGATGAACTTTTAGATCCGTAAGTTTTATTTTCTCAACTATTTTAACAATATCCTCTTCTGGCCAAGCTCGGCCTAAACATATTCCTTTTACTGTTAAAATAACATTAGCTATTTTCCCGCCTAAAAGTATGTAATCAGCTTGGGGTAAAAATTTTTCCACCATTTTCATTTTGGAAGCAATTTTAGCTCCCCCAATAACAACAACAAATGGCCTATCTGGATTCTCTCTCGCTCTTGATAAACTAGTAATTTCTTTACCAAATAAAAAACCAATACCGGAAGGCATTAATCTGGGCAAGGCAGAAATAGAGGCATGCTTACGATGGCATACTCCAAATGCTTCGGAGATATAAATATCTCCTAGTTGGGCTAAAGATTTAGCGAAAATCAAATCATTTTTTTCCTCTTCCGGATAAAATCTTAAATTTTCTAAAAGGACAACTTCGCCTTGTTTTATATTATTTACTTGTTTCTCTATATCTTTGCCCTTACAGTCATCTAAAAATTTTACATCTTTATCTAATAATCTTTCCAGCTCTTTAGCAATAGGTCTTAGACTATATTTTTTATCTTTGCCTTGAGGACTATCCAGATGACTCATTAAAATGACCTTAGCTTTTTCGGCAATTAAATAATTTATAGTAGGCAAAATTTCTTTTATTCTAAAATTATCAATAACTTTCTTATTTTCTATGGGCACATTAAAATCACATCTGACTATTGTTCTTTTATTTTTAAAATCAAAATCTGGAAGAGTTTTCATTTTCTTAAAATTTTACTGTTTCTCCTGGTTTTATTACTCCTTTTTTTATATTTTTTTCAGAATTATCTTCTTGATTCTGCAAGGCCTCGCTTAACGCTTTTTTCAAATTATCTTTGGAAACTAGTTTTTTATTCCTCTTGATTTTTTGGGGCAAAAGATTTTCTAAAGAAAATGTTTTTATTTTTTCTTCTGGGACATCATTACTCTCATCAAAAGAGACTTCTTTTTTTTCTTCAGCTATCTTTTTTAAGCATGTTTTGCAATACACTGGCCTAACTCCATCCGGTTTAAAGGGAACTTTTATTTCTTTTCCACACCCTTTGCATTTAGCATCATAAAGCATAATATCTGGGTTAGATGGTTTCTGAATAATATAATCCCCGGTCCATTCGGCAATTTGTTTTTCCACAATTTCTCTGGAGGCACTATATTTTTTTCTAGAATATTCTATTATTTTTTCTTTTTGAGATTCTCCCGTACTCTTAAAAGGAAGTAATGTCTGAGCTGAAAAAGGACGACCAGCAACCCCATCAATCATTAGTTTTAAATAAATAAGATATTTAGGAAGATTGACTAAGTCTTCCGCAATAATTTCCGGAATAAATTCTTTTTCTAAATACTCCGCATCTTCTGCTCCCACTCTGAAAGAAACAATTGTACCTACATTACCAAAAACGGCATCTCTGACACTCTCTTCCATTTGAGTAATATATTGGTGAGCTAAAATCAGAGAAAGATGATATTTTCGGGCTTCTGATAAAACATTAACAAAACTTTCCGTAGCAAAGTTCTGAAATTCATCAACATATAAGAAAAAATCTTTTCTTTGTTCTTCGGGCATATCTACCCTAGACATGGCTGCTAATTGTAATTTTGTTATAAGTAACCCCCCTAACAAACGAGAAGAATCTTCGCCTATTTTTCCTTTGGATAAATTTAAAATTAATATCTTACCACTATCCATTACTTCTCTAATATCAAAAGATGTTCTAACTTGTCCTATAATATTTCTAATCAAAGGCGATGAAATAAATTGACCAATTTTATTTTGGATAGCAGCAGTTGCTTCAACTTCATAACGCTGGGTATAACGAGCAAATTCCTGAGTCCAAAATGCTTTGACTACAGGATCAGTGAGTCCTTCCACCACTTCTTTGCGATAGGCAGAATCTGATAACAAGCGATTTATACCTAAAAGAGTTGAATCCGGATGTTCTAAAAGGGCTAAAATAGAATTACTTAAAATATATTCCATTCTAGCTGACCAAACATCAGGCCAGATCTTTTTAAATACTCCCATTAAACCCGAAGCAACTAAATGACGAGTTTCTACAGCAACATCCTCCATAACATCAAAAGCAATGGGATGATCAATATCCGCAGGATTAAAATAAATTACATCTTCAATTCTGTTTTCAGGGATAAAATCCAAAAGTTCTTCGGCAATTTCTCCATGAGGATCAATAAAACAAATACCATGACCATTTTTAATGTCTTGAACAGCCATATTTTTTAAAAGTGCCGTCTTGCCCATACCTGTCTTCCCAACAATATAAAAATGCCTGCGTCGGTCATCAGTTTTAATACCAAACTTTTTCTTTTGATTTCTAAAGGTAGTTGTGGCAAAGAAATTTATATCAGACATAATAATTTTTTATTCTTCTATAGGAAGATTTTCAGGTGGCCCAGATTTTTTTGCTTCCACCCTGGAAAGATTTAATGTCGGAGCCATTGTTCTTCCTGGAAAATGGAAAAGAGTTGCTAGTTCTTCAATATTAAGAACAAATGTCCCGCCAGAAGCTGGGAATAAAGGAGTCATTCTTTTAATAAATCGTCTAAATAATTGTTTCTTTTTTGAATAAACCATTCTTTCTCTGGCTATGGCTGGAGGAACAATTTTAGGTAATGTTTTTTTCCAGGGCTTAAAACCATTAAGATTAGCTATATTAATTCCCGCTGTAAAATCTAAAGGAATTTTAACTCGGGGTTTAAAGAAAACATCTTTGGTACCAATATAAACAAATCTCATAGTTGTTTCAAATGCTAATTTTGAAATTTTATTTTCTATAGCCTGAACAACCTCTCTTTCTCCCGGAGTTAATTTCATTTCCGGAGGAATTACTTCTTCTTTGGGTTTTTCTGTTTGCCCAGGAATAATCCCCAAAAAGAGAACATCAAATGCTTCTTTAATTATAGATTTTAACTTTGGTTTTAAAGGCCTTTTTACTAATTTATCAATAATTTCTTTACCTTCTTCTACCCATTTAACTTCATTAACTATTGGTTTAGCAATAATTTGAAACCACATTTGTTCGCCTTTTTTGAAATCAGACATTCCCTCTAAGAGAACTGACAAGGCACTCATTCTTTTTTCTTCTTTGGCTCCTTCTTGCTCTTCAAAAAACTTTAAATATGTTTTTATAGGATAACAAGATTCTTTGAGGAACATAAAATCCCAACCAAACAAATCCCATTCTTTGTTGGGAATATTTTGGGGAACATTTTTTGTATAATCATCCGCTTCCCCAAGTTCAACATTTGGAAATTGAGCATACACAGCTGCCTCAAACATACCTCGAAGTATTTTAGGTACTCTTATAAAAAAATGAATGTTTCCTTCAATACTTACTATCTCTAGTGCAAAATTAAGCAAAAAATGACCTTCAAACCACTTTTCCTTAAAACTAGGAGGATCATATAATGTCCAAAAACTACTAAAGACCTGTTCCATTGCTTTCATGGGTCTTTCAATTTCTTTAGGTATCTTAACTTCCAGCAAAATTTTAGGCATTGTAGCATCCCATTTCGTGCGAATAAACCAAAGATAATAAAATTGCAAAAGAGGCAGTAAAATAAAAGGAAGTGGAAGCCACCACCAATTTTTTATTACAACCCAAAAAGGAGTTAGAACAGGAATAATTGATTCAATGTTTGTAGAATCTAAAAAACCAACCATGGATATAATTAAAAATTCTTTAAACTATAATTTCCATTTTCATCTTTTAAAAAATGCTTTCCATTAGAAAGATTTAATAAGATGGTATTTTCTTTGACTAATCTTTGTTTTTGAACTTTTTTTAATAGTTGTTCTTTAGAAATTGGATTCTTTTCTTTTTCTAAAATTTTAGAAATAATTTCTTGAACCGTACCAGGTTCATACCCCCATTCTCTCAAGGCATAAGTCCCCCGGCCAACTAAAACAAATCGTTCATCTTTAATCAATTCATTATGCACTGTTTGGGCGTGAGCTTTATTGCCAATGAGTTCCGCAATATCTATAAAGTGCAATGGCTTTTGCTCTTTTTTAAAGATAAGATAGGCTCTATCTTTGACTCCTTTTGGTCTAATTTCTGGCCAATCAGTCAGGCCATAATAATTATTTTCTTTGTCTCGTTCAATCTTTTTTGCTATCTCAAGTAAAGAATGCAAAATTTCTGGTTCGGACTTGGCTTTTTTCAAAATTTCGTCTTCCGATAAAAGTTTATTTATTTCTTCAAATTTTTTAAGAATAGTTTTTAAAATACTTTCTATTTTTGTCAGGGTCTCTTTTTGAATTGTCCAAAAACTATAGAATTTATCGTCTTCGGATATTCTAAAAAAATCATCAGCAAAAGTGAGCAAAAAATAAATATGTTTATTAAATTTATCTCCGCCTAAATCATTTAAAAGAACGTCCTCTCTTCTGAGGCCTCCATTTTCTTTGAGATATTTTTCAAAATAAAAGAAAACATTTTTTAGTTCTCTTTTTTCCTTTTCCTTTTCCATTTTAGCAAAACTTTCTTTTTCAATTTGTCTGATTCGTTCTCTGGTTAAATTGAAATCTTTACCAATGGAATCAAGGGTCTCTTTTTCGCCAGTTAGAATTCCAAATCTTCTTTCTAAAATTTCTTTTTGGCGAAGAGGTAAAGTCTTGAAAATATCTTCACAAATTTTAGAATAATTAAATTGGGTCATATTATATAATTAATTGTTAATTATTATACTATACAACAAAAGTAAAATTAATGCAAACGTTTTTCTCTCCATTCTAGATAGCTCACAAGTAAGGGAGTTACTAAAAATATAGAAGAATATGTTCCACAACTAATTCCCAATATTAAGGTCAATGAAAAATATCTTAATGTCTCTCCTCCCGAAAAGAAAATGGCAAAAAGAACAAAAAGAGTCGTTAAAGAAGTATTAATAGAACGAGTTAATGTTTCGTTTAAGCTTTTATTTATTATAGAACCAAATGATGTTTCTCTTGATTTCAAAAGATTCTCTCGGGCCCTGTCAAAAACAACAACAGAATTATTTATAGAATATCCTAGAACCGTTAGAAAAGCTGTGATTACAGGAATTGTAACTTGAACTCCGTAAAGTTTCCCTAAAAAAGCAAATATACCCAGAGGGATAAGAACATCATGGCAAAGAGCTATTAAACTTGTAAATCCATAAGCAAAAGAATTAACTGGTCGAGAAATCTTTCGGAAAGAAAAAGCAATATAAAAAACAATAGCCATCAGAGAGAGAATAACCACAATTTGAGTTTTATTTTTTAACTCATTACCAATAACTGGACCAATCGTTTCAAATTGAGAAGCATCTTCTCGGAGTTTTCCTAATTCTTCTAACTTTTTTATCGTTTCTAGGTAGGTTCCTTCGGAAGTGCTCTTAGTTTTTAAAATTATACCTTTTTCTTCAACCGGTTGAACTATTACTTTTTCCGAATTAATTTCGGGTATTTTTTCTTGGATCGCTTGGATAGATGGCCTTTCATTTTCATATTCAACTTCCAGCATGCTTCCCCCGGTAAAATCAATGCCTAATTCTAATCCGAAAATAAAAATACTAGCTACAGATAAGACAATAGTGATTATGGAGAAGATATAAAATATTTTACGAAATTTTATAAATTGAATAGTCATATTAATCCCATAAGAATTTTATTTTTTCTAATCTTGTTCCCACAAAAATCTTTAAAAATGTTTTCGTAATAAATATAGCTGAAAACATACTTACTAAAATTCCTAAACTTAATGTCAAAGCAAAACCTTTAATAAAACTGGTTCCAAAGAAGAACATTATAAGAGCAACTATTAAAGTAGTAACATTCCCGTCTCTGATTGAAGGCCAAGCCCTAGCAAAACCAATCCGGATAGATGAATCAAGACTCCTTCCTGATTCTCGTTCCTCTTTCATTCTCTCAAAAATTAAAACATTAGCATCCACAGCCATTCCCACAGATAAAATAACTCCTCCAATCCCAGCCAAGGTTAAGGTTACGGGAATAAGTTTAAACAAACTTAATACCAGACCTCCATAAATTATTAAAGCTAAAGAAGCAAAAATTCCTGGCAGACGGTAAAAAAGAATCATAAATAAAATTACTATTAAAAATCCAATCATTCCAGCTTCCAAAGATTTCTCTAAAGAAATTTTTCCTAAAACAGGACCAATCGTTTTCTGGGAAATTAATTCTATGGGAACCGGTAAAGCACCGGCATTAAGATTACGGGCTAAGTCCTTAGCTTCTTCGGTGGTAAATTTTCCCGTGATTCTCGCCTTCCCATTGGGAATGGCATCTCTCACCGTAGGAGCAGAAATCAAACTATCGTCAATATAAATAGCTAATTGTTTCCCAACATTTGAAGTGGTAATTTCCTTAAAAATATCTTTTCCTTCATCATTAAATTGCAAAAGTACTTCGGCCTCAAAAGTTGTTTGGTCAAATGAAACCTCAGCTTTTTCCAAATACTGTCCGGTTAGTTTAGTTGATTTGAAATAAGGATCTTCCTTTAATATTTCTTGCCAATTTGGGACTTGAAGTACTTCTTCTATACTTTTACCCTGAAACTCTTCATATTTATCTAAAATTGCTCTGGTTTCTTCTTCGGTCATCTCTTCTTTAAATTCCAGATAAGGTGTTTTCCCAATGGCTTTAATCGCTTCTTCAACATCTTTAACCCCAGGTAATTCAATAATTAATCTTTTATGTTCGCCTTGTTCTTGAATCCTAACCACTGGTTCCCCAACCCCGAAACGATTAACTCTTCTTTCAATAACATCTCTCAGCCCTTGCATTGCATCATTTTTTTCACCAGCCTCAATTTTTGATAAATCTGCTTCATAAACTAAATGACTACCGCCTTGCAAATCAAGCCCTAATTTAAAATTAACCTCTGGGAAACGAGATAATCTTATTTCGGAATTAAGAATCGAGAATTCAAAACTATTAAAAAAATCTATCCCTTGATTTAAATATTTAGGATAAACAAAATTCAGGCCTAAAATGGCCAAAATAAAAATAATTAATAAATTAGAACCAACTCCTTTTTTAAGCATAAAAAATAAACCTATTTGACTTATCCAGATTTAACCTTACAATAAATCTGGTTTTTTTTCAACCCCTAAAAAAAGAGCAAAGATCGGGTCTTTACTCTAAATTGCTTATTAAATAAATTAAGTAATCTTTATTATTATTTATTTTTTAATAACATTATTAACTCTTTTTTTGAAATTCCAATTTCTCTTAGAATACTCATTAATGTCCCCTTGGGTAATTCCCTTTTATGAGACGGAACTGTAACTCGTGCCTTATTAATATTATTATAAAAAATAAAATGGCTTCCTGTAGTATGATCTAATTGGAAACCACTCTTTTCTAAAACTTTCAATAGTTTTTTATATGTAAGCACGGGTAATTTAGACATAAGTGGAATTTTTTTTAATGTCTACCGAACTAAAAAAACTTTCACCATCATTAGGAATGCGCTCCTTATGCTTTTTCAAACTGATAATGTATCCTTTAATGGCATCAACAACCATTTCTTTGGCTTCTTGAAGATTTTTTCCATATGTAATACACCCTGGTAAACTAGGTACCATAACGGTAAATCCACCCTCGGGTTCTGTGCGGAATATAACATTATAAGATAATTTTTCCATACTTTTGTTTTTTTTATTTTATTGATCCTTAAAATCAATATCATAATCCTATATTTAGGATAATTAAAACTAATAAAAAAGTCAAGTCCCTAAATCTTGTGGTCTGCTATGGTTAACCTTAATTATGTTTTAATAGAGAGTTTAAATATAGTCCGGCTTATTTGAGAGTTTAAAGAATTTTGAAATTGTCTAAAAAGTTTATTGCCTTCTGTTTTATATTCAATTAAAGGATCCCTTCCCCCATAAGCACGTAAGCTCACTGAGCCCTTCAATGATTCCATGGTATCTAAGTGCTCAGACCATAAAAAATTAATTGTTTTGATGGAAATAAATCTTAAAATCCTTTCCATATTTTCTATGCTCTCTTTTTCTTGTTTTTTATCCAAAGCAATCTTACTTAAACCAAATAAATAATTTATTAACTCTGTTTGGTCTTTTATTCTCCTTATCTCTGTATGAATCTGGTCGGGAACAGGAAATATAGTTCTTATTTCTTCAAAAATTTCCTCAAAATTAAAACCTTCATCATTAACATCAGTATGAAAAACAACTATTTTTTCAATTTCTTTTTTAAGAATATCTTGAATAAAACTTTTAAGTCCATTATAATCCTTTTCCAAAATTTCTTTTCTCTCGGTATAAATTCTATTTCTATGTTTGGAAATTACATCATCATACTCTAAAATATGTTTTCTTAAATCAAAATTCATTCCTTCAATTTTCTCTTGGGCTTTTTCTATGCTGTTTGATAAGATTTTCGCTTCTATGGGCTGGTCTTCCGGAATTTTTAACATTTCCATTACAGATTTTATTCTGTCTCCGCCAAAAACACGCATTAAATCATCTTCTAAGGAAACAAAGAATTGAGAAGAACCAGGATCACCTTGCCGACCTGCTCTTCCTCTTAATTGATTATCAATTCTTCGGGCCTCGTGCCTCTCGGTTCCAATAACATGTAGCCCTCCTAATTGTTTAACTTTCTCGGCCTCTTCCGAATTTGATGGATTACCGCCTAAAATTATATCTACTCCTCTCCCCGCCATATTAGTAGCCACGGTGACTGCTCCTAATCTTCCAGCTTGAGCTATAATCTGACCTTCTCTCTCATGTTGTTTAGCATTTAAAATCTGGCAAGGAACACCATCCCTATCTAAAAGTTTCCCTAAATACTCATTTCTTTCAATTGAGGTTGTGCCTATTAAAACCGGCTGGCCTTTTTTATGTCTGGATTTAACTTCTTCAATTATGGCCATAAATTTTCCCTTTTCTGTTTTATAGGCATAATCTGGTAAATTGTTTCTGTGCATTGGTTTGTTAGTCGGCACAACCACAACATTAAGATTATAAACTTTGTCTAACTCTTCCGCCGAAGTTACAGCTGTTCCCGTCATTCCAGCTAATTTTTTATAAAGCCGAAAATAATTTTGAAAAGTAATCGCCGCTAATGTTTTTGATTCGGGCTGGACTTCCACTCCTTCTTTGGCCTCAATTGCTTGATGCAATCCTCCCGAATATCTTCTACCGGGCATTAACCTTCCTGTAAATTCATCAACAATAATTACTTTACCCTGTTTCACAATATAGTTTTTATCTTTTTGAAAGAAAACACGAGCCTTTAACGCTTGTTCTAAATAATGCAAGTATTTTATACCTTTATCCTGATAAATATTTTCCACTCCTAAAATCTTTTCAATTTTATCAATTCCTTTTTCCGTTAAGGTAGCGGCTTTCATTTTTTCATCAATATTATAATCAAGATTTTCTTCTAAACGAGGAATGATTCTGGAAAAATCTTTATACCAATTTGAACTTTCTATGTCGGGCTCAGAAATTATTAAAGGAGTTCGGGCTTCATCAATTAAGATTGAGTCAACCTCATCAATAATCGCATAGTTGTATCCTCTCTGAACCAAATCTTCAGAAGTAAAAGCCATATTATCCCTTAAATAGTCAAAACCGAATTCATTGTTCGTACCATAAACAATATCCGCCTCATAAGCTTGCTTTCTGGAAACCGGTTTAAGAAAACTTTCCACAACTTTAAACCCTCCAATTAAGTCTCTTTCTTTATCTTTTTCTTCGCTATATTCTGGGTCATATAGATAGGCCTTTTCATGGACAATACAACCCACTGATAACCCCAGTAGATAATATATCTGCCCCATCCAAACCATATCTCTTTTGGTTAAATAATCATTCACTGTGATGATATGGACACCTTTCTCTTCTAAAGCGTTTAAATAGGCCGGTAAGGTCGCACACAAGGTCTTTCCTTCGCCAGTTACCATTTCCGCAACTTTTCCTTGATGTAAGGATATCCCTCCGATTAACTGAACGTTAAAATGACGTTGATTTAATGTTCTTTTTGCTGACTCCCGAACCAGAGCAAATGCTTCTGGCAATATTTCATCTAGAGTTTCATCATTCTTTAATCTAGTTTTAAATTCATTTGTCTTTTCTTTAAGTTCTTCTTTTGAAAAACCCTGGAATTGTGATTCCAGGTTATTTATTTTATCAATTATGGGCTGAAGCTTTTCTAAATATTTTTTATTTGGATCTCCAAAAATATTAAATAAAAAATTCATAACTTAATTCTTCTTTTGTCTTTAATAATTTTTTCTTTCTTAATCTCTTTATATTTTTTTAATTGAACTTGAAGTTCATCTTTCACTTCACAAATAGCTAATTTTAAATCTTCTCTTTCAGCAACAGCTCTCACTCCATTGCCTGGTAAAAAAATCTGACATTCTGCGAAAAATATGTCTCCCTTTCTATGATGCTTAGATGTTTTTCCTATTTCCACAAAAGCTTTAATTTTAAAATCTGGTTTTACTTTAAATTTAAAAAGTTTTTCCAGATCTTTAATTTTTTCCTCAATAAAATCTTTTAAGATCTTGGTTAATTTTATTTTAGTTCCTTTAATAATAATCTGCATATTAATATTGTACTTTATAAACAACCCATTTTCAAGAGTTTAAATAAAAACTCCGCTTCCTAAAATAGTAACGGAGTTTTAGAGATGCAAAAAGTTATTTCTTTTTTCTTTTAGCTGTTTTCTTTTTAGTAACTCTCTTCTTAACAACTTTCTTTTTTGCAACTTTTCTTTTTGCCGGTTTTTTCTTAGCCATAATTTTTAAAAAATCTAATTTATTTGCTGTTTTGTAAATAGTCGACTTTTTAATTACTTCATTTATTGTAATTAATAATTATTTACCTGATCAATTTCTAAAAAAATATTATATTATATTATTATTTCATTATAAAAAACAATGTCAAGTCTTTTTTATTCTAAATAAAAAATTTCTTCTTCTAATTTAATTCCCAATTTCTTTTTTACTTGTTTTTTTACTAAGTTTATTAAATCTAAAATGTCTTTGGAAGATGCTTTGCCAAGATTAATAATAAAGTTGCTATGTTTTTCCGAAATCTGGGCATCCCCAATTCTTCTGCCTTCTAACCCACATTCTTTAATTAATTCCCATGCTTTTTTATTTTTAGGGTTTTTAAAAATAGAACCAGCTGATGGAAAATCTAAGGGGTGATTTTTTTTTCTATAGTTTAAAAAATATTCTATTTTATTTTTAATTTCTTTTTTATCTCCTTTTTTTAATTTAAAAATACAAGAAAGAATAATTAAATTTTTATCTTTTTTAAAAATACTTTCTTTATAATTAAAATTACAATCTTTTGCTTTATAATTTTTAATTTCTAATTCGGGAACTTTCAAAACTTCAATTGATTCTATTATATTGCTGATTGATTTTTCAAATGCTTCAATACTCCCTCTTACTGCTCCTCCTACTGTTCCAGGTATCCCCGCTGCCCATTCCAAACCAGTTAAACCTTCTTTTAAAGATAACTTGACTACATCTCCTAATTTCACGCCTGCTTCTACTATAATTTTATCTTTCTTAAGATTGATTTGGCAGTTGGCAGATGGATTTTCCATCTTGATAACAATTCCCTTATATCCTTTATCGGAAACTAATAGATTACTTCCTCCTCCTAAAATAAAAAAAGGCAAATTTAATTCTTTTGCCATTTGAATCTTTTTAATTAAATCTTCTCTGGTTCTCACTTTAAAAAAATATTTTGCGGGACCACCTATTTTAAAACTGGTGTAATCTTTTAATAAGATATTATTCATAAAAAATGAACTGGGAGAGTTTACCCCAACCTATGTCTTTTGTGAGTGCTGCTCCCAGTTCAATTTAATTATAAACTAATACAATAAAAAAAGCAAAAAGCGTCAGAAATCCCTAACGCTCTTTGCCAACATAGATGTAGCATTTACGACGAATCGTAAATAACACTCACAATTGCATATTACCAAATTAAACTCTCTTTGTCAACCCCACACTCAATCTTTTTATCTCTATATCTATAAAATTAAGAGTTTCTTTCTTTAGATATTTATTAATCTGTTTAAGCTTTTTATACTCTAATAATACATTCAGATCCTCTTCTAAAATCTTACGTGTAATGTGATTATCTATAAACTCTCTTAGTTTTTTGAAATATTCTAAAGCCGAAACACCTCTTCGCTCTTTAATAACCTGACTGTTATAATCGTAGCCCTGTAGAAAAAAATAATGTATGTCATAGATATCTCTTCCTGCTATACTTCCCCCTTGTTCGTATCTATCTACCAGAGCAATAAGTTTGTGCGCGAACATTGTCTCAATTGTCTGACACATTGCTGTTCTTTCAATGGGTGAAAGATATTTAGATTCATATTTATTCGCCTCAAAGATTTTATCCAAAAACTCAATCTTTACTGTGTTTCTTTTTTCAGAAGGAGCCGGATATTTTAAAAAAAACTGTAATGCTTTTTTACTTTCGTCTTTTATCTCCATATCTAAATTTTTAAATATGGAATAAAGAATCTCTTTAAACTTTTTTTTATCTATATTCTCCTTAATATCAAAATCTAAATCAACCGAAAATCTATCCAAGTATCCTAGCATCCTTGCACATGTCCCTCCTTTAAAAAATGAATTGGCAACAAGGTATTTATTATCCAAGATCTCCACAAGGAGACGATACATATAAGCCTCGTGTCTAGATTGTTCTTTGTTAATTGGCCCTACCATAAATTTAGTAACCTATTTTATTTCTAATTTCCTCTACTTTTTTCCAATTAATAATATCTTTAGCATCAAAATGATAACTTGAATTAAAATAGAGCATATCAGCTACTGCCCTCTCAGCAGAAGCAAATTTAATACCATCCTGAACTATTATGCCTACTTCATTGTGTAAATACTTATCTCGCATTTTGCGCACTAAATACTTGTGTCCAAGGATTTCAAATCTTTTAGATATATTTGAGATCAAAGTTATGTATTGCGTATCTTGAAATATTAATCCTTGTTTCACAAAAATACTTTCTGTACTCAAATAACCATATCTATGAATCCCCACAAGTCCCAGACGGATAGGGTTAATTTCTTTTAAAGATACTGTAGAATAAAACCCTTTATGAATTTTATTTAAAAGGCCTCTTCTGACATAGCGCTTTATGGTAGTATATAGCGTATTAGAGTTATCCATAGCCCAAAGAACCGCCAAATCTTGAGTATGGTAGAGTTTTCTTGAATCTTGTAGGAGTTTCTTTATTTTGTTATCCTTTGTTTTGCCCATAATATCATTAAAGTGTCGTTTACTTAAGTAGTACACTTATGTACAGGATAACATAACGCCATAAAATAGTAAAGTAGAGAAATGTTATTTATTCTTGGGTAGTTGTTGATTCTTGAAACTCTGATGCCCATTCCGGATTTATTTCAATTGCATTCTTAATTAATTGTTCAGTTATTTCTGGTTTACTTGCTATCTCGCTAATTTGAACAGCTATCAAATGAGATTGTAACCATCTTGGTTCAAGTTCTATTGCTTTCTGAGATAAAGATAAGGCGGCCTCAAGATCTCCTTGATAAATTTTTACCTGAGCCAAAGCCCAATACCCTTGTTGATTTGTAGGAGATAATCTGAGACATTCATTCCCATAAAAATCAGCTAATCCTAATTTTTCAGGCTCAATTAAAGCATAAAGAGTATAAAGTTTAGCCAATTTAAGAACCGAACGATATTCTAACGGGGATTCTTTGTTTGTTTTCTCAAGTTCTCCTATTACAAAATCAAGTTCTAATCTAACTTGTTCTAGGGAAAGATTCTCAGAATTAGAATGAATAAAGCTTTCTGAATTTTGGCCAAAAAATTCTCGGATTTGATATTTACCCATTTGAGATGATTTTAATGCTTTTTCGTAAAACTCAATTCTTTGTTCCGGCATTAACTGTTTTCCATCAGAACCGACAAGAGACTTTATAATTAGCGTGTCTGTCTTATAGGGCTGGATGATAAAATTGAAAAAAGTAAATATAAAGATAATAGATAAAATTATGGCTAATGTTTGACGTTCTGGAACAATTTTCTTTACATCTTGCTCCCCTCTTTTTGAACCAGCTAAAAATGCCAAAAATCCCAGAGTCAAAGTAAACATCATTAAGCTAGTGACCATATCAAAAACCGTCAGATTTTGAACAAAATAAGCAATTGGCAAAGCAATAAATATTGAAAAAGTCCAAAAATCAATTGTCTTTTCATTAAAATATTTTTTCTTCAAAACCAAAAATGTGCTAGAAAATAATCCTAAATAAGCTACAAGACCTATAATCCCTGTTGTGGCTAGAGTATCCAGAATAATGTTATGAGTTCGGTCAAACCAAATCTCTCCTCCATATTCTGGTAAGAAAAGAGAAGGATTAAAAAATTTTGTAAAAATAACTGTATAGTTTTCCAGCCCCCAACCAAGCAATGGTCTTTCTAATGTTGCTTTCTGGGCAATCTCCCAGTTAACAAAACGCCCTTGGCTAGCTAACTCTCCAAATTTGTCATGCACAAAATTATTTGGTAAATAAAGTAAAACTATGGAACCTAAAACAGTAATTATGGAAATAACTAAAACTATTTTACTTAATCCTCTTATTATTTTTGATCTTGATTCAAAACATAACCAGAGTAAAAACATTAATCCAAACCCAGCCATTGTTGAACCAAGTGCTGCTCGAGCTGATTGGAGATACATGGCCAGCATTCCTAAGACAATAGCAATAGCATATAGAATTTTTAATATTAATAATTTCTTTTCTTTTACAAAGAGATAAAAAGCTAAAAAAATATTAAAGAGAATATAGCTACCTAAAAATGATGTGTTCCCTAAGGTAACTCCCCCTCTATCTGAAAAAGTGAACTTCTTAATCCCCAATTGTTCCAGAATAGCAAAACAACTTATTAAGAAAGAAATAGAGACCGAAACCATAAAAATCTTTTTCCAATCAGATTTCTTAAAAGTTGAAGAAGTAGCTAGAAAGAAAGCAAATAAATGAAACCACATTAAAAGACCAGTCATTCTTTCGTATTTAGACCAAAAAGAACGAGAAAAATCTATGCCCAAAATTGAACTTAAAATTAGAACGATTAAGAATAAACTAAAACTGATTAAAATAAAATTTATTTTCGGTCTATATTCTTTTCTTTTAAAAGCTAAATAAAGCCAGATAAAAAATATAATCTGACAGGTGGCCATAAAATATAAACTCTTGGGACCCACAAATGGGAAATAAGCTCCCGCAAACAGAATTAAGGGAGTAAGTAAAATTAAATAAGTCCCAATTCTAATAATGGACAAAAGAAATGGTTCGTTTACAACCACCTGTTTCTCTGACAATTCTTCTGTTTGTATTTCTTGTTTTTGTCTTTTTAATCTTGATTTTTTACCCATATTAATTATTTTATTTTTATTAAGTTATTTTACTTTTATTTTTCCTTTTTTTCAAGTAAAATAGAATAATGTTCAGAAAATTAAGACAAATTGTTCTGGTGTTCGGAGATATAATCTTTGCTTATACTTCCCTGGCTTTAACTTGTTATCTTGGCTTTTGGGGAAATTTTAGTTGGGAAATTTTTTATGAACATCTTTTCCCATTTTCTCTGTTGTATTTTTTCTGGTTTATTTTATTTTATATCTTCGGACTCTATGATCTTAATCTAATTAGACCCAAACTTGAATTCTTAGCTAGAACAGGCCAATGCTTTTTAGTTTGTTTTTTAATAGGGTTAGGGTTCTTTTATTTAATGCCCCTCTTTTCAATTAGTCCGAAAACAAATCTGGCTATAAATATTTTAATATTTGGTATTTTATTCTTGATATGGCGAAGATTATTTTATCAAATTTTTTCTTCTGTATATTTACAAAATGTGGCCTTTTTAGGGAAAAATCCTTTAGCTCAAAAATTGGCTAAAGTAATTGAGAGTCAACCACAACTGGGATATAAATTTATTGGTTTTTTAGATTTAGAAAAAAATCTTTATCCTCAACTGAAAAGGAAGAAAATAGAAGCATTGATTATCTCTCATAAATTTACTCCCTCTTCAAAATTAACTCAAGATTTGTATAAATGTTTACCTTTGAGAATAAACTTTTTGGATTTATCCCAAGCGTACGAAGCACTCTTACATAAAATTCCCATTGATTTTGTTTCTCAAACTTGGTTTTTAGAAAACTTGAGCGAAGGAGACAAAAAGATTTATGATAAAATAAAAAGATTTAATGATGTCATGCTAACAAGTCTAATAATTGCTGTCACTTCTCCTTTATGGCTAATCTTTGCTCTCTTGATTAAATTAGAAGATAAGGGGCCTATATTTTATAAACAGAAGAGAGTTAGTAAAGATGGAGAAAACTTTTGGCTAACTAAATTCCGGTCCATGAAAGTTAATGCTGAAAACGGAAAAGCAAAATGGGCCGATAAGGATGATCAAAGAATAACTAAAATTGGAAGATTTCTAAGAAAGATTCATTTGGATGAATTGCCTCAAATGATAAATATTCTAAAAGGAGATATTTCTTTAGTAGGCCCTAGACCAGAAAGACCAGAATTTGTTAAAGAGTTAGAGAAAGAAATCCCCCATTACCAACTTCGTCATATTATAAGGCCAGGGTTTACTGGTTGGGCTCAGATAAAATTCCGATACGGAAGAACAATAGAAGATAGTCATGAAAAATTCCAATACGACCTCTATTATATAAAAAACAGGTCTTTGTTCTTGGACCTAGGCATATTACTTAAAACCTTTCAATTATTCTTTATAAGAGAATAATTTAAATTTCTCAATATATTCGATAGAAGTATACAGATTTGTATACTTCTGTGGGTTTTTATTAGATAAACATTAAACTTTTTTTGGACATACAAAGGTAAGAGTTTTTCTTACCTTTGGTTCATAATATTCTAAACTAGTAGATTGTTCAGTTTTTCTGAACAATCGTTCATTTTATAAAAAGAACAAAAGATTAATCTTTTCTTATTTCCTTTTCTAATTCTTTTATTGTAACTGAAATTAGTTCTTTCTTGACCCAAGGTTTTTGTCCTGAGCTTAATACTTCTCCAAGTCCATATAAAATATCTTTATTCGTGTAGTTCTTTTGAATAAATTTAATCAAGAATTGTAAATACTCTTTTTTTGATTTACCAGTTCTCTCTTTTATCAATTCTTCATCAATAGGATAATGAAGATTTAAAAAATAATAAACATCAAAAAGATCACGAGAAACATTTATTTTTCTATCAGATAATGCTACTAATTTATTTGTAAAAACTGTTGCTTCATCAGCAATTTTCATCCTTACTCCCATAAACCAAACTTTTTTATATTTATTATTCTTCCAAATTCTTTTATTAAATTCAATTTTTAGATTATGGTAATACTTTCCATAATCTAAAAGAAAAAAAGTCGTAAATCTTTTTTGATAAAATTCTTTTATTTTGCCATTCTTTAGTAAAATTTCTTTAATATTGTTTATGTCTTCTGTGGTAAATTCCTCTAAAATATCAAAATCCAAGTCAAGAGAAAATCTATTAAGGTTGTAAAATAAATAAGCGCAAGTTCCACCCTTAAAGGCTATTTTCCCATTAAGTTTTTTAAAAATCTCAACCAACAAAGTAATTAAAGTTCTTTTATGTAAATCTAGGTCAAATTTAACTGGCATATTTTTTTATAAAATTTTTGGTTTGCTTTTGTACTGATTGTGGATAAAATAAAGAAATCTTTTTTAAAAAAGTAAGATTTATTTTTTCCGCATTATCAATATTTATTAACAGTCCAAAATAAAAACTATCTAAAATCGCCCTTTCAGGGGTAGCGATGGAAATATTATCTTTTATTAAAACACCTTCTAAATTAAAGAATAGTTTTTTCTTTATTGCGTAATACTTATAAGTTGTATCTTTTATCTTCCTTGAATAATTCAAATTAGTAACGGAATATATTGTGTTTGTAAATTGAAAACAAACATCCCAATAAGACAAGGCAGATATAAAGGAGACATAAGATGGAGAAATTATCGAATTTGCCAGTTCATAAGGATTATAATCTTGATTCAGCACATAATATCCTTTTGCCAATTTAAAAAGCAACTCTTTGTCCACCATTCTTTTAGCAATTATAACAGTAGTTTGAGGATTTTCTTGCCATATGCTTTGCAGGTCTTGAGTAGTAAAGACTGTTTTTTTTGTATTATTAAGAATTTTTAATCTTTGAGAAATATTTATAGCCATATTCTTGATAGAAGTATACAGATCTGTATACTTCTATTCTATATTATCTAAATTAGATGTCAACTCTATTAAAACTATAAATTTAATTTCAAATACTCTTTATAAGGAAATAACCTTTTTATAAACTTGTTCTGTTTCTCTGAGCATTTTATCTAAAGAAAATTCCTTTTCTAATCTTTCTTTGGCATTTCTACCCATATCTTTTATTAAGGATGGGGTTTTTAGTAATCTTTCTAAAGCCTGTTTTATTTCTTGTTGGTCTCCCCTTTTAACTAAAATCCCGCATTCATTGTTTAGGGCTTCTCTTATTCCTCCCACATCTGAAGCAATAACTGGTAAGCCACAACTCATTGCTTCTATAATAGTATAAGGAAAGCCCTCCCAATCAGAGATTAGAACAAAGATATCAGATTTCTTTAGAGTTTCCAAAACTTTTGTCCTGGGCATACTGCCTAATAAGTTTATTCCTTCTAATTTAGTTTCTTTAATAAACTCCTTAAGTTGTTTTAGTTTAGGACCATCTCCAATAATAGAAATACTTGCTTTGTCTTTTAACTCCGGAGATAAATCATCAAATGCTTTAAGTAGTAATAAGGGATTTTTTGGCTTGGCTAACCTTCCTACAAAAACAATTGATAGTTTAGAATTCTGAAAATCTTGAACATCTTGAATATCAACTCCATTATGAACTACTTCTATCTTATCTATAGAAGTAATTCTATATTTTAAAACTAAACTTTTATCAAAATCGGAAACACAAATAATTTTTGAACAAAACTTTCCCGCAAGTTTTTCAATTAAAATTGCTATAATCTTCCTTAAAAAAGGAGTTCCTTTTGTAAATGCCCATCCATGGGCAGTAAAAATAGTGGGAATCTTATTTTTAATAGTTAACCTGCCTAAAAATCCAGCAGCCGTACTATGACAGCAAACTAAGTCTGGGTTAAAGTCTTTTACTGCTTTTTTAATCTCTTTTATGGCTTTAAAAACTGTAAAAGGATTGGGAATGTTTGAAAAATACTTATTAGGGTAAAACTCTATGTCAGTATTCTTTGTTTCTTGCTCTAACCATGCTCCTGGATAGCTCATTATGGCAACTTGATCCCCTTTTCCAATAAAACATTTACTCAACTGATAAATATGAGTTTGAGCTCCTCCTGGTTCTGATTTTGTAATTAAATAAAGAATTTTCATTTTAATCGTAGAATTTTTTCTTTAATAAGCACTTTCTGATAATCCTGCGCACAAAGAATGGCATTTTCATAAAAATCCAAGATTTTAAAATATAAAAATAATATAATTTTGAGTATTGTCCACGCTTAATAGCATTTCTTTTTGCTTTTAAAGCAAAATATAATTGTTTATTGTCTTTATCCTTAGAAAGCCCTTTTTCGTAATATCTTTTTGTAACTAGTGCTTGTTCCAGGTTAGCAACTTTATATTTTTGAGCAATTCTTAGCCATAAATCATAATCTTCTGATTCTTTGAACTTTTCATCATATAAATCAATATGATTAAAAACATCTTTCTTAATTATAACTGAACTTTGGATAAAGGGATTATATTTAATTAAATCTTTTTGCAGGATTTCGTTTTTTGCTGGAAAAATCTTTTTATATATCATTTTGTTTATATCTACCATTTGATAACAACCAGTTCCCAATAATCCTATTTCTGGATTATTTTGTATAAATTTGATCTGCTTTTCTAACTTATTCTTTATCCACATATCATCTGAGTCCAAGAAAGCAACGTATTGTCCTTGAGCTTTTTTTATTCCTGCATTTCTAGCGCTAGATGCTCCTTTGTTCTTTTGTGGGATATAAATAATCTTATTATCAAAAGATTTAACAACTTCAGACGTATTATCAGTAGAACCATCATCTACTATAATAATCTCTATATTCTGATATGTTTGATTCAAAACACTCTCCATTGCCTCTTCTAGGTATTGAGATTGGTTATAGGTAGGAATTATTATGGAAACCTTTGGTTCGCTGTTCATAAATTCAATTCTATAAATATATTATTAAATCTCTTTTCGTATGTATGTCCTTGCAAAGTACGTTCATACCCAGCCTTAGCAATTGCTTCTCTTTCTTCATCATGTTCTAAATAATACTTTATTTTATCAATCATATCATTGATGTCCTTATAAATAACAATTTCTTTGCCATCTTCATAATAATCAGTTAGGTTATCAGCATTACTTGTCAATAAGAATCCTCCGGAACCGGGAATTTCAAAATTCCTACCTTTAATCTGTTCTCTTTTTTTATTTAAGATGGATTGAAAATTAGAAATCCAATATTTTGGATTTGTAAGTTTTAAAGAATTATTTAAATCTTTCTTTAAAAATATAGAAGCCAATGCTCTAAGATTAATACTTCCGGAACTTTTTGTTAAATTAAGATTAATTTTACTTCGAGAGAATATTTTAATCATTTCATCTTGGGAAACTCTCCCATCTTGCCATCCATTACCCCAGCATTTTATATTAATGCCTGCTTTTTTTATTTTGTTAACTATTTCTTTTCTGTCGCTATGTGGTTGGCCGACAAAAGAAACATCATAAATTTTTGGCAAATCAAATGGTTTATATAAGAACTGGTTACAGGCCCATTGGGTTTCAATTACATTTTTGTACCCAATTTTATTATATTTTTCTATTGCTTGGGAATCAGTGGTGGAAACCCAACTGAATAAAGGAGCATAATATTTAGAGAAATTACAAAACCTAAAATGGTCATCTGCAAACCAATTAAAGGTTGTTATTTTATTTTCTTGAGTAATCTTTTTAATGGTTTGTTTTTTTATTTCATCCCCAAAAAGAAAAAAGAAACATAAATCAGGTTTCTCTTTTTGAACAACTTCTAGTAATTCTTTATTCATTTTGTCTCTCCCCTTTTCAAGTATTATTTCATCAAAAGGGAAATAAACAACTTCATTATTGCTCATCTTGGTTAAAGAATCATAAAAATTATAGTGTTCAAAACTATATCCCAATTCTTTTTTCCCATATTCATATTTCATTCC
>Ga0268279_1000233_pt1 | contig 40814 bp, 38 predicted proteins | sample saktaG_6_FD_190142 | JGI IMG/M metagenome (GOLD analysis project Ga0268279, IMG submission 190142) | Saline water microbial communities from Sakinaw Lake, British Columbia, Canada - sak_2010_1_5_80m | ecosystem: Environmental > Aquatic > Non-marine Saline and Alkaline > Saline ...
GCGGAGAGGGACGGTGTTCCCGTGCCCCTCATCGCCGCCCTGGCCCACTACCAGTTCGTGACGATACATCCCTACTACGACGGGAACGGCAGGACGGCCCGCTTGCTTGCGACCTTCATCCTCCACCGAGGCGGATACGGCCTGAACGGCCTCTTCTCCCTGGAAGAGCTCCACTCCCAGGACCTCGAAGGGTACTACCGGGCTCTCGCCACCCATCCCCACCACAACTACTACGAGGGGAGGGAGGAGGCGGACCTCTCCCCCTGGCTGGAGTACTTCATCGAAACGACCGCCGGGGTATTTCGCATGGCCAAGGACGAGGCCCTGGCCAGCGCAAGGGCGGGGGTCCCCGCGGAGCCCGAGGAGCTGAGGAGTCTGGACCCCAGGGCGAGAGCCGTCCTCGCCCTCTTTGCGAAGAAGGAGAAGATCAAGACATCGGACGTGGCCGAGGCCCTGGGGCTCTCTGACCGGATGGCTCGGGTGCTCCTCAACGGGTGGGTCGAGGACGGTTGGCTGGCGGTGAAAGATCCCTCGAAGCGAGGGAGATCCTACGAGTTATCGGCAATTTATCGGCAATATATCGGCCGTTTATCGGCAATGCCTGAGAGCAAAGAATGACGGGCATCGGGCTCACCTTGGTGGAGGCCCCGGAGGTGTGCTGAAGGTCCGTTGCCTCGGGCACGTCGGGCCTTGAACCACGAAAACCGGTTATATCGAGAAGAACATACCAATTGTATTGAGGTGGTCTCTTGGGCGCTGCAGAGCAGTATGTGGTCGATGCGAACGGCCAGAAAGTCGCGGTCATCCTCCCCTTAGCTGAGTATGAAAAGCTGCAGGAGGATCTTCACGATCTATCGGTGATTGCTGATCGAAAAGAGGAGGAGTGCATCAGCCTGGAAAAGCTGAAGAGACGGCTGTGAGGGCAAGAGTGAGAATTTTTCATTCGTCCAGAGCATAATCGAGATTTAGGCGATTCTAACGGTGGCAGATCCCTCGAAGCGAGGGAGGTCCTACGAGTTATCGGCAATTTATCGGCAACGTCTCGGAAGTTTATCGGCAATGCTGGGGAACGAAGAATAAGATCCAAATGAGACCCAAACGACCTCCACAGGAGAAACGATTGACCAGCGAAGAGGAGTCGGTCAAAAGGGAGATGAAGATCCACGGCCAGCGCTGGGAGAGCTTCCACCACCGCTACTTCGCAGACCCCGAGGTTGCAGAGCCCCTGACGGAGGTGATCCTCCACGCCGTCGACGCCACCCGCCCCGACGTCATTGCAGACCTGGGCGGCGGGACCGGCTTTCTCCTCAAAGAGCTTCTGGGACGAAGACCCCTCCCAGGCGTCCGGCTGGTGGACGTGGACGTCTCTGAAATGCAGCTTTCGGCCTGCAACGACGAGAGGATCGACCGGCTTTTTGCCTCGGCGGCCGCCGTCGCCCGCCGGGATCTTGTGGCCGAGGACCGGCGCCTCCTCCTGGTGGCAAGATCAATCCTCCACTACTTCGGCTGCGCGGGCCTTCTCCCCCTCCTGTGCCACCTGCGCGGCCAGCTCTGCGAGGGGGAGCTTTTCGTCCACCAGTCGGCCTGCTTCGCCGACGAGAGAGACGCCGCCTGCCTCAACCGGGTCTACGAGATGATGAAAACCGAGAAGTGGTACTTCACCATCGATGAGCTGGAGGAGGCGCTCGGGGAGGCGGGCTTCTCCCTCTGCGATGTGGGGCCCGCGCCGCCCCTCCAGCTCGACTCCGGAGACCTCGCCGAGAGGTACGGCCTCGGCGCCGGGCAGGTAGCCTCGATCCGGGAGGAGGTCGGGCGCGAGTTCGGCGAGAGGCCGGGGGTCTTCACCTCATCGGGCGAGGACTTTTCGGCCATGCTGCACTACAGCATCTTTACGTGCCGGGCGGCGCAGATCAGAGCCGGCCCCGGAAGGCCCTGTCCAGCACAGACGGGAGGAGCGCGCCCAGCACCTCGCCGGTCCGGGCCTGGTATTTCTTGAGTCCGTCGACTTTGGCCTGGAGCTCTTCGAGTCGGGCGACGATGCGGCGCTGTTCGTCGGTAAGGACGTTCAAAGGATAATCGTATATCGATCACTATCTTTTGATTGATCTTTTTCATAGTTGGACTAGATCCCTTCGCATTGCTGATGATGTACTCCCGGATTTCAGGATTTCTCACCTAAACTCCGCTACTTTAATGACCATGCGGGCCAAATACGATAGCATTAAGTCGAATTATGTCTGATCCGATAGTAATAAGTTTAATAACCCGACGTCAAATTTTTTGTTATCATTGAGCCCGTGGTTATTAATGACCCCAGAGTTTAGGCTCCAGCCATCTAGCGAGACCCGGACTTCATTTATGGGAGATGCCAGCGATGTTCGGTGCAGAAGAAAACTGGTGCAGGGGAACTCTCCCCCGCACATAAAACATTACAAGCTAAAAGTTGCCCGGTACGATCATCGACCAAGTCCTGCGCCATCCGCTATGAGCCTTCAAAAACCCTATGTTGCCGCTGCCGTCCGTCGTGTAGAACTCTCCCTGGCCGGTGGCGGGATCGTAGAAGAGCAGATCGGTGTAGCTGTCACCATTGAAGTTGCCCGGTACGATCATCGACCAAGTCCTGCGCCATCCGCTATGAGCCTTCAAAAACCCTATGTTGCCGCTGCCGTCCGTCGTGTAGAACTCTCCCTGGCCGGTGGCGGGATCGTAGAAGAGCAGATCCGACTGCCCAACAGCACTATCTAAGCAAAATGCCGAGATTATGCAGACTATCGCCAGTACCATCCTTTTCATTTTATCTCACCTCGAATCCTCGCAGTTATTCGTCTCAAACGAATAAAATGCAATTTCTAAATATAAAAATTTGGGCTTTGGTCACCATCTTCTGACAGTGAAGAACCAGTCGGGCTTCCAGCCCGGCCATTCATCGTTGAGCTTCTGAAAGTCGAATCTCTCGTAACTATTTCTCCCGTGTTGATGTCGGCCTTCGAGTAGGTCATGGCCATATTTCTGGTCGATGTGCCTGAGGGGATCGGATCCGCTCTGATCTGCTCAGGCCGCAAAGACCTGAATCAGACCGTGCGTGAAGGAGAGGTAAACGAGACCATTCGGCCCTACCGCGATGCCGTTCATCGCTCCTTCCACGGTCCACTCGTCCAGCATCTCGCCCTCAGACGAATACTTCACCACTTTGTAATTCTGGTTGATGTTTACGTAGACTTCGCCCCCAGGTCCGACGGCGATGCCATTTGTCTCTATCACGCCGTCAACGTCCCATTCTGCCAGCATCTCGCCCTCGGGCGAGTACTTCACCACTTTGTAATTCTGGTTGATGTTTACGTATACCTCGCCTTCGGGCCCCGTGGCGATTCCGTTTGCCGCGCCCTCCAGGGGCCACTCCGTCAGCATCTCGCCCTCAGGCGAATACTTCACCACCTTGTAATTCTGGTTGATGTTTACGTAGACTTCGCCCTCGGGCCCCGTGGTGATTCCGGTTGCTGCGCCCTCCAGGGGCCACTCCGTCAGCATCTCGCCTTCGGACGAATACTTCACCACCTTGTAATTCTGGTTGATGTTTACGTAGACTTCGCCACCGGGCCCGACGGCGATGCCGCCGGCCTGCTCTTCTACAGACCACTGGGTCAACAACGGTGCACCGTAGACGGGTACGACCGATGCCATAATGCCGATTAGGAACAAAATTGAAATCTTAGCGCTCACGACATAACCTCCACATTCTAATACGGTTTTGACATCACATAGAGATTTTCGTCAATCTAAAATCCTTCGTTTCATTCCTTCCGCCCATCTTCATGAGCGACTCGGCCAGGGGCGCCCCGCCCGGCGGCGCAGGATCAGAGCTGGCCCCTGAAGGCCCTGTCCAGCACCGACGGGAGGAGCGCGTCCAGCTCCTCCGCCGTTCGGACCTGGTGTTTCTTGAGTCTGTCGACCTGGGCCTGGAGCTCATCGAGGCGGGCGACGATGCGACGCTGTTCATCGATGGGCGGAAGTGCTATCTTAATATTTTTTATCATTTTTCCATTCCAGTTTGGTTGTGCACCGTCACGAGACGTTTCACGCATCTCCGTGTAAAGACTCCTCAACCAATATTGTGTGAATCTCGGGTCTATGATCGTTGGGGTGGGTAGGATAGCACAACATGCCTGATTTGTCGTGGCTTCGATCATTAGTTGGCCGGTTCGCCCTCGTGTTTGACCCTGGCCGTATAGTGCTATTAGTATTGTATCAATTGGAAATAATTTTGCGCTGCTGTTATCCAATCCCTCTTGGGTAATATGTTCTTCAGCCTCATGAATATCTCCATCAATCAATTCCCCTGTTTTAATCCAAGGAATATCGCCATCCCAATAGCTAGAGACTTCTCGTGATGGTGTCCCACCCGACGAGACTTGTGTTATCTTACCTATGCGATCTTTCGGGTGGTTGTTTCTAAGCAGATTTTTACGCATTGTTTTAAATGCTGCAACTAGCAGCCCCCCCGCCTCCTCCGCCGCCTGCCGCCGGAGCTTCTGCGCCTCCTCGATCTTGGCGGCCAGCTCCTCGATCCGCGCCACTGTCCGGCGCTGCTCGTCGAGGGGCGGGAGGGGGATTTGATATTTTAATACGTCGTTAGGTCGAATTGCGGCGTAATTCGTCGATCCTTGTGCAGAGACCTGATCGCTAAAGTTCGGCGTGCGTATAAAGAAATCTAAAAATTTCCGGTCCAATTTTGTCTCGTTTATTTCGAAGAGAAAATAATGGCTGCTTACTATCGCCCCGTCCAACTCATCGGGTACAACTCCAAAACCGCCAACTTTAGCATCGATCTCGGCTACTAAAAATTCGCCCTCATGGCATACTTGCTGTTTTTTCGTCTTAATTTCCAATCCGGGAACGAGATCACGTAAGACGATCCCTTTGGCGTGGAGCTGCACACGGCATCTCTTGTACTCTTCGAAATCATCGATTTCGATGAACTCTTTCCGGTGTATAATGACCTCTTCCAACTGCACCGTCGGCCAGTCGGCGCTCATCTCTTCCTTTCCCCCAGCACCCACTTTATCTCGTCCATGATCTCGATGATCCGCTCCTCCTTTGCGAGGATGCTCTCCACCAGCTTCTCGGGCGGCAGGTGCTTCAGCTTCTCACCGCCGTCCGGGTTCTTGATGTCCAGATTGACCGATACGAGGCTTCCCTGCTCGTCGTACTTCAGGACCTCCTCGACGGGAACGCGCCAGGAGACGCCGTTCTCCTCCCGGCTCTTCCACCACGCGAGGAGGGGCGCGAACTCCTCGAACGAGAGGGGCTTCGTCTTGGTGTAGTTCTTCCTGCCTTCGGGGAGGGGGTGCTCGTAGTACCAGATCTCCCTGGTGGGGCCGGATCGATCGAAGAAGAGGAGGTTTGTGGGAATGTTGGTGTAGGGGGCGAAGACCCCGTTCGGTAGCCGCACTATCGTGTGGAGGTTGAACTCCTTGAGAAGCTCCTCTTTGATCCTGGCGGCTACCCCGTCGCCGAAAAGCGTTCCATTCGGAACGACGACCGCCGCCCGGCCGGGCTTGGAGTGGCGCCGGAGCCTTCTCATGATCAGCTGGAGGAAGAGAAGGGTCGTCTCCGAGGTCTGCTTGTCGTCGGGAAAGTTCGTCAAAATCCCCCGCTCCTCCTCACCACCGAAGGGCGGATTCGTCAGGATCAAGTCAACCCGGTCTCGCTCCCCGATCTCTCGCAGGTTGAACCGGAGGCTGTTATCGGAATCGATCTCCGGCGACTCCATCCCGTGGAGGAGCAGGTTCATCTGGCAGAGCATGTAGGGGAGGGGCTTCGCCTCCCCTCCGAAGATGCTTCTCCTCTGGAGTGCTTCCCGATCCTCCACCGTCTCGCACTGATTTTCCAGGTGAAGGTACGACTCCACCAGAAACCCGCCCGTCCCACAGGCGGGATCCAGGACCATCTCCCCGAGCCTCGGGTCGGTCACCTCCACCATCAGCTTGACGACGGGCCTCGGCGTGTAAAACTCGCCCGAATCCCCGGCGGAGTCCCTCATCTCCTTCAGCATCGACTCGTAAAGCTGGCCCAGGACGTGAATCTCCTCCGAGGAGTCGAAGTGGATCTCGCTCACCTTGTTGATCACGTCCCGCAGGAGGTAGCCGCTGATCATCCGGTTGTTGATGTCTCTGAAGACCTCGGCGATGACGTCCCGGCGATCCCGCCCTTCAAGGCCGTGAAGACCCCTCAGGTATGCGAAGAGCCCCGGCCCCCTCACACCGTCGGGACGGACCGCCTCATCGTTGTTTATGAAGGAGATCAGCTCGGGACCGCTCACCCCTCCGGGATCACAGGCCCAGTCCCTCCACCGATAGGGCGGATCGATGGCGGGCGAAAACCTCTCGCCCGCAAGAAAAGCCTCAGTCTCCCGAATCCTCTCGGTGTCGTCGAGAAACTTTAGAAACATCACCCAGACCAGCATCGGCAAACGGTCCAGCTCCCCGCTCAGCCCCTTGTCCTTTCGCATGATGTCCCGCGCCGACTTCACAATGCTTCCAAGCCTCTGGGCCGTCGTCTGGGGCCGGTCTCCTCTCCCCCCACTCTTTTCGCTAGTCCTTCTTCGCGCCATCGCTATCCTCGCCTACACCGCATACAAGAGCGACTGCAGCTCTCGGACCGCCTCCCTTAACCTTTCCGGTCCGCCGAAGAACCCCGAGATCTCCATCACATTCCCGTAACCCGAGATCGGCGGAAGCTCCAGAGCCTCGGGGATCTCAAACTCTGCTATCCCGTGATCGGCGTACTTTTCAAGCAGCTCCTCCAAAACCGCCCTCGCCTCGGGCCCGTACCGGTCGAAGAAGTCTTTCTTGTTCTTCCGGAGCTTCTCCGCCCTCTCCCGGCGGGTGAGGAGCGGAGCATTGTAGGCGAGGTGGCAGAGGAGGTCGAAGGGATCGGCCTCCGGCCTCCCCGCCGCCTCCGCCAGCTCGTCGAAATCTATCCCCCTCTCCTCAAGGCGAGATATGATCTCGGCCCGCTCTTCCAGGTCCGCCCACTTCTCCTGAAGCTCCGCGGCGGGATAGATCGTCCTCACCTTCTCCGCGGTGTAGTCCGTCAGCTTGACCACCCGGAGTAGACTCCCATCCTCCGCCAGGACGTGGACCACCTGAGCCACGATCTCCACGTACCCATCGTCGACGTAGTACTTCCGAGGCCCGTCCTCCGGAGGCTCGAATATCTCCGGCGACCCCGCGCCAGACTCGCCTTCGCCGCCGCCCTCGCCCTCCTCTTCGGGCTGGACGACTTTCTTTGAGTCCCTCTTCGTCCTCCCCTCCGCATCCATCTCCTCCGTGGTGACGATGGCCGGATCGCCGTCGAACTCGGGGTCGGCGAAGAGCTGGGTGGCGCTCCCGGTGTAGTCCAGAATGCTGAAGTAGAGCTTGCCGTAGTCCTCCCTCACCCGCGTTCCCCTCCCGATGATCTGCTTGAACTCGGTCATGGAGCTGATCACCCTCGCCAGGACCACATTCTTGCAGGTCGGTGCGTCAACCCCCGTGGTGAGAAGCTTCGAGGTCGTCAGGATCACGGGAACCCTGCTCTCCACGTCCTGAAAATCGCTGAGATGCCCTCGCCCCACATCCCCCTCCTCCGACGTCACCCGGCAGACATAATCCGGATAATCCCTGACAAGGTCCGCGTTCAGGTTGTTCAGCGCCCGCCGCATCTCGTCGGCGTGCTCCTGGTCGACGCAGAAGACCATCGTCTTTGCGAACCTGTCCGTCTCATTGAAAAAGCCGGTCAGATGACGGGCGATCGCCTCCGTCCTGGCTCTCAGAGCGATGACCCGCTCGAAGTCCTTGGTGCCGTACACCCCGTCGGGGATCTCTCGACCGTACCGATCAATCTGCCCCTGGGTGGGCCGCCAGCCCTCTGCATCGTACTCCGTGACAACCCGATGAACCCGATAAGGCGCGAGAAATCCGTCCTCGATACCCTGTCTCAGGCTGTATTCATAAACCGGCTTTCCGAAATAACGATAGGTATCCCGGTTCTCCTCCCTCAGGGGCGTCGCCGTCATCCCAAGCTGATAAGACGGCTCGAAGTACTCCAGAATCTCGCGCCAGTTGCTCTCATCCCGGGCGCTGCCCCGGTGACATTCGTCGACTATGATCAGGTCGAAGAAGTCCTTGGGATATTCTTTGTAAAGGCCGGGTCGCCGCTCGTCTTTCGCGATCGACTGGTAGGTTGAAAAGTAAATATCCCTGCTCTTCTTCGCCTCGCCCTTCTCGATCTTCCAGCGGGCGTCCCCGAACTTGCCGAAGGTCTTGTCCTTCGGATCGTCGATCAAAACGTTCCGATCTGCAAGATAGAGGATCTTCGGCCGGTTGAAATCCCCGGCCCGATTCCAGCCCGAATTCCAGAGCTTCCAGCAGATCTGATAAGCGACAAAGGTCTTTCCAGTCCCCGTCGCCATCGTCAACAAAATCCGCGTCTTCCCTTTCAACATCGCCTGAACGACGCGATTGATGGCTATCTCCTGATAGTACCGGGGCGTTTTTCCGGCACTGAGATCCAGGGGCGTCAAAAAGCGTTCCGCAACCTTCCCGTCTCCAAGCTCTTCATGAGTGCTCAGCCTCGACCAGAGCTGGTCTGGGGTGGGAAAGGCATCCAACTCCTTTTCAACCCCGGTCGCATAGTCGAACTCGACGACCCCTTCGCCGTTGGTGGAATACGCAAACTTAAGTCCTAGCATTTCTGCGTACTCTTTTGCCTGCTGCATCCCGTCCCCAGCCGACTTGTAATCTGCCTTGGCCTCGACGACTGCCAGCGTTAAATCACGGGTGTAACGAAGCAGATAGTCTGCGCGTTTCTGTTTGCGCCTCCTTACCTTATTTCCGGTCACGACGATCCGCCCGTCGGTGAACGCCCTCTGCTCTGCGATGGAATGAGGAGGATTGTCCCAACCTGCTTGAACGAGCTTGGGGACGACGTACTTTCGACAGGTATCTGCCTCGTTACTCATCGAGCCATCCTTTTGTCAGCACTTACGATAAAGCTTTGGTTTGGCGTGCCAAAAATCTCGTAAGGCAAACATACCCATTCGAAGAAGGTGATCTCAGCCATCCAGGAAGTTGTCAGGCAAATGGAGTAGGTAAACCTGCGATGGGAGAGGTGCCCCTGAAGTGATGACGAGCTGCGAAAATGACCAGGGCACCGCGCCCCTCGCGCATATTATATCAGATCTCGAATTTCTCAAATGAAATGCTACTTTGCAAAATTCCACCCACATAACCGACGTCAAAAAGGCGATATACGACATAAAAGACCGCAAAGTATTTGGATCGACAATCGAAAAAAGAACTCTTCGTTAAACTAAAAAGAGGTGATTCACATGTGTTGTCATTCCAAGGATAAACACGAGCACCCCCACATGCATGAGGGCGAGAAGCACACTCACGAGCACATCCACGACGAGGAGCACGAGCACGGTCACAAGTGTTGCCACTGAAGACGAACCGTTCCCATCGACTGAGAACGTGGCCCACCCCATCGATGCGAGACCCTCAATTTTATAAATTTTATCATATTTTTGTCATAATTTTTTCGTGAGCCCTTCCATCCCTGCGATCTTTTCCAGCGCCGCAAGAACGAACCTGTAGAACTCCTCCACCGCCGAGATCTTCACCCGCTCGTTCGGGGAGTGAGGGTGCTCGATCAAAGTTCCCAGAGAGACCATCTGCATCTCCGGAAACTTCTCCCCGATTATCCCCATCTCAAGGCCTGCGTGAATCGACCTCACTTCCGGCTCGCGGCCGAAGAGGTCCTTGTGGGCCGCCTTGCAAGCCGCTAATAGCTTTGAATCAAGCTTCGGCGACCTTCCTGGATACCTGTCCCCCCTCTCGACCTTCGCACCCGCAAGCCTCGCCACGGCCCGAATCCTTCCGGTCGTCGTCTTCAGGCCGACCCTCGATGAGGACCGGGAGGCGAGCTGGAGAAATATGTGATCCTCCTCGGTCCAGACCACCGAGAGGTTCGTCGAGGTCTCGACAAGGTCCGTGATCTCGGGGCTCCACCGGATGATCCCGTTCGGCAGAGCCCTGATCAGGTTTATGGCCCGCTTCGAGTCCTCCGGAGATGCGACCCTCTCAGGAAGGTCCAGGGGCGAGATCGCCACCACCAGGCCCGGATCGACCTTCCTGTACTCCTCCTGAAGGGCGCGCCCGCCCGCCTCCACCAGGGACCGAAACTCCTCCGCCTTCTCCCGCGGAAGGGCGACGTGAGCCTCCGCCTCCCGCGGTATCGCGTTGTGCTTGTCCCCGCCCTTGATGGAGGCGAGATTGAAGGAAACTTTTTCCCCAGCCTCCCAGAGGAGCTGGCCCAGGAGCTTGATGGCGTTTCCTCTCTCGAGGCTGATGTCAACGCCGGAGTGGCCCCCCTTCAGCCCCTTGAGGACGACCTCGAAGGCCACCGTCCCGCCCCCGCCCTCGATCTCCGGTCGGACCCACCTGATGGGGAGGCGGAGGTGAGAGTTCTCGCCGCCGGCACACCCCACGTAGACGGAGTGAGGGTCGTCGGTGTCCAGGTTGATCAGCATCCTTGCTCCGATCTCATCCTCCCGAAGTCCTCTCGCCCCGGACATCCCGTCCTCCTCGTCGACGGTGAATAGAAACTCCAGGGGTCCGTGGGCCGCCTCGGGATCCTCCAGGATGGCAAGAGCCGCCGCGACCCCGATCCCGTTGTCGGCGCCTAGAGTGGTGCCTCTTGCATAGACGTATCCGTCCTCGACTCTGATCTCGATGGAGTCGCTTGCGAAGTCGTGATCAACGTCCTTGTTCTTCTCGCAGACCATGTCGAGGTGGGACTGGAGGAGGACTGTGGGGGAGCTCTCCCTTCCTGGAGTCGCGGCCTTTCTCACCACGACATTTCCGGCATCGTCCACTTCGCAATCGAGCCACAGCCGCCTTGCAACTGCGACGACGTACTCCGCCGCCCTCTCCTCGTGCTTGGAACACCGCGGGATCTTCCTGAGTTCGTTGAAATGCCCCCAGAGAATTTGGGGCTCCATGTTGTTGAGATCGTTTTCCATCCTCTCACCCTCTCCATTTTTGTACAAAAACGCAACTATAGATAAATGGTGATCGGGTGAATCGGAGTTTGCTCAAAGCTGACGACCCCCTCAAGGTCGGGGATATCACCCTGATACCTGTGGCAGAGGTCCGTTCATTCTCGAACGTTCGGGGCGAGAGGGCCGCCTTTGCCGGGAGAAAGAGAGCGACGGCCGTGGTGGTGCTCGGACCCTCGGGAGCCGTTGCCCTGAACGTCGAGGGCGAGGTTGTATCCCTCAAAGAGCTTCTAAACGAAGTTTCGGGGCTGAAAGAGCTGGTGGCAGGGGTTAAGGAGTCCGAGGTCGTGGGCAAAGGATAGATACGATAGCCCACAAAAAAGGAGAAGTATGAAGGTCGTGGTCTTCTACAACGGCGAGTTCGGCAGAACCCTCATCGGGAATCTGATCAACTTCTCTGGCTTCTGCATATCCTGCGGCGACGCCTGCACCCTATGCAAGTCGGGAAAGTACAGCATGGCCGAAGACCTCGTCTCCATCATCGAGATGCCCGACCCCGAGACCCTCGACGACTTTCTCGACGACGTCGACCCCTACATCCCGAAAGACATTCCCGAGGCCGAGATCGCCATCGTCGTCAACGTCCACCCCGACATAATCTTCGGCCTTCTCCCCGTCCTGAAAGAGAAGGGGTACAGGGGGATCATTGGAGGGTCCGAGAGCCCCAAGCAGCTGCCCCTGGGCCTGAGGATCCAGCTCGCGGAGGAGGCGTCGAAGATCGGACTTGAGGCCGCCTTCGCCAAGCCCTTCTGCGCCCTCCGGCCGGATCCAGAAAAGCCGAGCATCGCGGCCTTCATGGAGAAGGCCCACTTCGGCGAGCCCCTCATCGAGATTCTGACCCAGAAGAGCAGGGGAAGAAAGGAGACTATCCTCGCCGCCAACGTCATCAGGAGCGCCCCCTGCGGCTCGACCTGGTACGTCGCGAAGAGGATGACGGGCCTTGAGACCGATCAGGAGGACCTGCGGGAGAGGATCTCCGAGGCCCATCACGCCTACCCCTGCACCGCCAGCATGGACCAGGACCCTGAACTGAAGGACACCATCCTCCACAAGGCAGGCTACACCATCCGGGAGGCGGTGGAGGACGCGATAAAGAGGGCGAAGAGGTCGGAGTGGAAGGACTCAGGGACCTTCTCGGGCTCTGCAAGGCCGCCCGTCTCCAGATGATCCCCGGATCGAAAATTGACCGGGTTCGACATCCGGTGATCGCCCGCCGCCGAGAGTCGAGGTTCCGGCGAAAAAGACAAAATCTTTATTTTGTCCCCGCCATGTACAATTCCATGAGACATACCCTCTTTTGTTCCCTTTTCGTTCTTTTGTTGGTGGCGGCTTCAGCCTCGGCCCTCACCTATGGATCAGCCGATCCAGGATCAACCGTCGAGGATCGTTTCGAAGGCTGCGCCCCCAAGGGCGAGAGCAGATACCATGAGATCCTCGTGCCCGAGAACGCCACCGAGCTCTTCATCGAGATCCTGAGCGTCAGCGGGGAACTGGTCGGCTTCGAGCTCAAAGACCCCCAGGGCGCCCTCGCGAAGGAGGGCGAGGACGATTACCGAGCCATCAAGGTGAGCCGGCCCGCAGCGGGACTTTGGACCCTGAAAGTCACAGGCCAGGGCGAGTCCTCAAACCGCTACTTGGGCCTTGCAAGGACCGCATTGGGCGAGTCCTCCGGCACCATCACAAAGGCCGTCAAAAAAGACGAGATTGAGCTTCACGAAATCGAGGTGAGAGAGAACGTCGGCAGCCTATCGTTGGACTTCAACACCCTCTCCGAAGATGACCTGAAGATCACCCTATCAAGCCCCCTGGGAAAGGAGGTCTGGACCACCACCTCCCACCGCCCCGACGAGGTCAGGTCAGAGACGGTGGACTATCCGATGCCGGGAACCTGGAAGGTTGAGGTCCGGGGCTCCGGCGTCAAGGAGAGCGGAAGGTTTGAGATCTCCTGGACCCAGCTTTTTGGCCATCAAAATAGGCCCACCGGCGAGGACCCCATCGACCTTCTGTCAGGAGGCGACTTCTCAGGCCAGGTTGCCGATGGCGAGATCATCTCCTACAGCTTTGCGGTCCCAAAGGGCACAGGATACCTGGCCCTCGGCTTATCCACCCTCACCGATGACGACCTGAAGGCATCTCTCTACAGCCCCCTGGGCGAACAGGTCTGGAGCGCGACCACCCCCACCCCCGACCGTCCAGCGTCGACTGGGGTCCAGTTTCCGATGCCCGGAATGTGGACGATGGAGGTTTTGGGATCCGCGGTGAAGTCGAGCGGCAGATACTCCGGCTGGGTCGAAATCCTCGATGGCCCCCTCCCCATCTCGAGCGGCTCCGAGGTCACAAGCGACCTCCTCATCGGCTATGTCGGCGATGAGGACGCTGGGAGGGAGTACGCCCTCAATGTCCCCGAAGACAGCTCCCATCTGACCCCGGACTTCAGATCCCTCAGCGACGACGATCTGAAAGTCGTCCTCTTCAGCCCCGAGATGAAGCAGATCTGGTCTGCCACCTCGCCCAATTCTGACCAGGTCCGATCGAAGACGGTCGATAGGCCCATGGCCGGGGACTGGACCCTGGGGGTTCTCGGTCCAGGACTGAAAGAAAGCGGCCTCTACCTGACCCAGGTGACCCTTGCGCCCGTCAGCCTCCCGCCCACGACCTCGACCCTCCTGATGGAGGGTGAGATCTCCAGGGGAGATGTGATAGACCATCCGATATTTGTTCCCGAGGACGTCGATATGCTCTTCATATACGCCGTCCGCCATGGCGGCGACCTGGAGCTCCGCCTTCTCAACCCCAGCGGGATCGAGGTCGATCGGTCCTCCTCCGGCATACTGACAGTCGTTGCGCCCCTGCCCGAAACCTGGACCCTCAAGGCCATCGGAAAGGAAGGAGAAGGACCGGAGAATTATCAGATCCGCGTCTGGATGAGGCCTTCGGGCCAGCCGCGGTACGGATCTCTCGCAGCTCCAAGTTAACAGAAAAAATCGCAACGGAGATAGATGCCCAGCCTCCGGGCATCTCTCATTTTATTTGTAGGGGGTTGTTACAGGCAATTAAAACCTGTCCTGATATCGGTCTTAATCCTTTGCCTCTTGACCATCATAATAACCAACCGCCGCTTTCAGCCGGTCCGCATAATTGTAGATCTCGTTGACGTCGCCAATTGGAACGGTTTCTTCCTGTTTCTGCTCATTTATGAGTCCAAGATACATCTGTGACGTGTTGAACCGGAGGCGACAGATGGGTTTGCGGTTGTTGTCGTCGAGAAGAATTCCGCAGTAGCTCTTGGTATCCCGAACTGCCACCCGTTTTGGATCTAGCACCTCTCGAAGAATGGATTTGACGATGTAATATCCTTCCATCTCCTGCTCCGTGGTGTCGATCCTGCTCTTTCGTTCACCTTCGGCTTCATCCAGATTTTGCGTCCCATTTTCTTCAATTTGTACATCTTTTTTCGGGGTATCCGTCGATTCCAGGGCGGATTTCAATCTTTCGCTGATTCGGTCGTTGATAAACTGTTTTAGTGCCTGTTTTGTGATCTGAGCGAACTGTTCTCTCACGGGCTGAGTCATTCTGCCGTGATAAACCTGCGATGCAAAGAATTTCACGAATTCGTCTGCTGGGTTGTTCATTTGTTCGGCTATTATCCGCTCAATTTCTCTGGTGTACTTGAGTTCGCTCGCGGTCGTGAGGATGTTATCCAGATCAAAGGTGGATTTTGTGAACTTTTTAAGCTCTTCAACGAACGATTCTTTGATTTCGAGCATGTTAAACTCAAAAAACGGCTTTGAATCCATCCTATTCTGCTCATCCAAATCAGAATAGAATTGATAGGTTATCCCGTTGGTCAAAACTCCGAATCGAGCCTCTGTAACGGAAAAATAGCGATAAAGCTGCGATGCATGCCCATTATCCAGTTCACTGCCACAGGATTTGCATTCGAAGAGTATTATCGGTTTTCCATCCATTAAAATGGCGTAATCGACTTTCTCACCCTTTTTAGTCCCTACATCTGCGGTGAATTCGGGTATGACTTCGGTTGGGTCGAATATATTGTAGCCGAGAGCGTCGATAAAAGGCATGACCAGTGCGTTCTTTGTGGCTTCTTCGGTCTGGATATATTCTATCTGCTTTGGAATGCGGGCTGACAATTCGCGGATCTTGTCGATAAAGTCCATTTTTACCATCTCTTTTCGATTCGAGTTCTTGATAGTAAGGCATCTCTCCACATGAAATTCGAACACGAAATAGTTTTCTGCTCATCTCTGCTTGTAGGTCCTACCTTTGGTTTGATGGAAATCCCTTTTTCTTTCTGAAATTTGAATGTTCAAAGGTCATGGATAATTTGATCGAGGTGTAAAGGGCTATCGGTTCTGTCTCTCGATGGCACCTTTGGGCCAGCCTCGATACGGATCTCTGGTGGCTCCTGGTTAACGGAAAAATTCGCGACGGAGATGAGAGGCCCGGAGGTCGGGCATCTCCTCTTTTTTCGCCTTCGTTCCTGCCATTTAAAGTCGATTTGACTTGAGGAAACATTTTCAGATCATCAACCCTGGTTGATCCGACTTAAAATCATTTAATCAAGTTGATTTAAATTTTGGTCTGTTTTTTCTGATTTTAGCCCGGATTTATGGCTTAACCACAAGTTATATCTAGTTTAAAGCCTTATTATTGTTAAAGAGCTTCTTTGAGGTGAGGATTCGTGATGGACAAATTCATATCCGAGCATCTATACAGCAAGGAGATCGAGGTCTACTTCGGCGGGAACGGAAGCCAGCGCCTTCGCGGCAAAGTGGTGGGCTCCGCCGACGGCGTGCTGGTCCTGGAGAACGAGGGAAGAAGAGACTACGTGAACATCGAGAAGGTGATCGCGGCCTGGGAGGTCTGACCTCTCGGAGCCCCTTTGCCGCCCTTTTTCCTCCTGCTCATTCCCTTTCTCCCGATCCACGTTGGGACGATATCTTTTCTCTTTTCAGCATTCAGATGGCAGTTCTGAGGGTGTTGCTCGGCGATTTCCAAATTAAAATTCACAATATGATAAATATTTATACCGGCGTGATACACTTTGCTCGCAAAGATCTTTTGCTGGTGGTTTGAAAAATGGATGAGGCAGTTTCCCAAGCGGGAGAAATGGATCTGGACCTGGCCGGCGTCGGGCAGAGGCTGGCGTCTTACCTGATGGACGGAGTGGTCTTGAGCGTCATCTACATCGCCCTGATGTTTCTTTTCGGAGTCCGGATCGAAGAGGTGGCGATGCGCGGCGGCGACTTCTCGACGACCTTTTCCGCGGCTTACGTTCTGATGGCGGCGATCGCGATAGGATACTACACCTACTTCTTCGGGAAGGGCCAGACCCCTGGGATGAAGCTGGTGGAGATAAAGCTGATCCGAGCGGACGGAATTCATCCGGTCGGCTACAAAAAGGGCTTTTTCAGGTGGGTCGGGATGGAGATATCGGGGATGGTGTTCCTCCTGGGCTACATCTGGATCCTGATCGACAAGAAGAATCAGGGGTGGCACGACAAGATCGCCGGAACTTACGTCGTCAATGCGTGACCGGAAAGATCCCGGAAATGTCCAGGAGATCTCCTGGTACCGGCTTCATTCGCCGAGGGCAGCCTGAAGATGCCCACCTCCGGAGATCTTCATCTCTTCATTTCTATATGAAACCGAATCAGAGCCTTTGACGATCGGAGACTTTCATGACCGTATTTTTGATCATATTGAGTTATAGTATGAAATCCGCCGCCTTCATCGTCACGCCCGCAAAAATAAGAAAAATTATTTATATAAGTTGTGTGTAATAAAGTATCATAGAACTGTCTTAGAGGTATCGAAAGATGGAAACAGAAATAATCGTGGAGAAGGAGGAGATGGTCCTGGATCTTGCGGGCGTAGGACCGAGGCTGATATCTTACCTGATTGACGTCATCATCCTCGGCGTGATCGGCGGGGTCCTCAACTACGCCTCAGCGGGCGTCGGAGGGACGGTTGGGAGCATAATCCTCTTTTTGGGCGGGCTGGTCTCGGTGGCCTACTACACCTACTTCTTCGGGAACGGCCAGACCCCGGGCATGATGGCGATGAAGATAAAGCTGATCGGAACAGACGGGACCTACCCCATCGGATACGGCAAGGGCTTCCTTAGATGGATCGGGATGATCATCTCTGCCATGGTGATCCTCTTTGGGTACGTCTGGATTTTGATCGACAAGAAGAATCAGGGGTGGCACGACAAGATCGCTGGAACATACGTAGTCAATGTCTGATGAAAACTCCAAATTGGGGACAAAAACCCCCGAATCCCGGGACTCGAATCTAGGGCTGCCGGATGCTTCCAGCCACTTCAAAAACCCTCCGGCCCTCTTTTTTCTTCCGGCAGCCCTTCGCCCTCAATTACTTCCCCGAACTCGCCGCCTCGATTCTCCGCGCCCCATCGGAGGTTCCGGATGATCCCATGAAGGGTCTGAACCTCCCTGTCGGTGAGCCTCGCCCTGCCGAAGATCCTCTTCAACATCAGCATCGTCTTATCGAGCTTGTGCTGGTGGTACTCCGACTCGACCAGGGCGAACCTGAAGTGTTCGTATAGCCGGGCGAGGTCTTCCTGGCCAGCGAGCTTGACCTCTCCTGCCTCCACCTGGCAAAGCTCGTAAAATAGGACGGTGGCGGCGTGGGAGACGTTCGTTATCGGATATTCCTGGCTCGTGGGTATCGATACGATGACGTCGCAGGCCTTCAGCTCCTCCCGGGACAGGCCGTTATCCTCTCTTCCAAAAAGTAGCGCCACCTCGCCCATCGTCCCCTGAAGCCTCTCGGCCAGTTCTCGGGGACTGAGGCTTGGAACCCGGAGGGGACGGTCGGTGTTCAGGACATTGACGCCGGAGCTTCCAACGACCAGGTTTGCGCCCTCCGTTGCCTTTTCGAGGCTTTCGACGACCCTCGCCCTCTCGATCAGATCTCTCGCATGAGATGCCATGGCGAGGCCGAAGTCCTCGATATCGCAGGGGCGGACCAGGACGAGATTGGAGAAGCCGAAGTTCTTCATGGACCTCGCTATGGAGCCGACGTTTCCCTCGTAGATCGGCTCCACCAGGACCACCCTCAGCTTCATCCCTTGGAGACTCCCAGGGGAACGACCCTCGCCACCTTTCTCGCTATGTCCAGGTTGTGGACGACGTCGACGACTTCGTCGCTCGGCTTGTAGACCTCGGGAGCCTCCTCGGCCAGCATCTTCGGATGGGTCGCCATCACCTTGATCCCGCGCCTGGTCAGAGCGTCCTTCACCTCGGTCCCGGCGTAGGTCTTCTTCGCCTGGGTCCTGCTCATGATCCTTCCCGCCCCGTGGCAGGCGCTCCCGAAGGTGAGCCTCATCGCCCCCTCGCTCCCGCAGAGGACGTAAGAGGGGGTGCCCATGCTGCCGGGTATGAGGACGGGCTGGCCCACATCCCTGTATGCATTCGGGATCTCGGGCCTTCCGGGACCGAATGCTCTGGTCGCCCCCTTCCTGTGGACGTAGAGCCTCTCCTTTGACCCGTCGACGAGGTGCTCCTCTACCTTTGCGACGTTGTGGGCGACGTCGTAGACGAGGTCCAGTTTCGCGTCGGTGAAGTACCTCTCGAAGACCTCCCTCGTCCAGGCGGAGATGATCTGGCGGTTGGCCCAGGCGTAGTTGGCGGCCGCCGCCATCGCCCCGAAGTAATTTTCGGCCTCGGGTGTGCCCAAAGGCGCGCAGGCGAGCTGCTTGTCGGGAAGCTCTATCCCATACTTTCTGACCGCCTTGTTCAGAACCTGCAGGTGGTCGGTACAGATCTGGTGGCCAGCCCCCCTCGATCCACAGTGGATCATGACGGTGACCTGGCCCTCGAAGAGGCCGAACCTCTTTGCGAGATCCTCATCGAAGATCTTGTCGACCCTCTGGATCTCCAGGAAGTGGTTTCCGCTTCCGAGGGTGCCGAGCTGAGGTCTGCCCCTCTTTTTCGCCTTGAGGCTCACATGGTCCGGGTTTGCGCCCTCAAGCTGGCCGTTCTCCTCGCAGTGCTCCAGATCCCCCTCGACGCCGAAGCCCGCCTCCACAGCCCAGGCTGCCCCCCTGGTGAAAACCTGGTCGAGCTCGTGCTCTGAGACCCTGAGCCTCCCCTTCGCCCCGACGCCGGAGGGTACGTCGTGGAATAGGTCCTCGACGAGGTTTGATATCATCGGCACGACATCTTTCGCCCGAAGGTCGGTCCTGAGCATCCGCACGCCGCAGTTTATGTCGAACCCGACGCCACCGGGGCTTATGACGCCCCCGTCCTCCCGAAAGGCTGCAACCCCTCCGATCGGAAATCCGTAGCCGAGATGGGCGTCGGGCATCGCCATCGAGTAATTCACTATGCCCGGGAGGGTGGCGACGTTCGCCACCTGGTCGATCGTCCCGGCCTCGACCTGCTCCATGAGCTTCTCGGAGATGAAGATCCTTCCCGGGACGCGCATCCCCTTCTGGTGGCCTATCGGCACCTCAAAGATGTAATCATCTACCTTGTTCAGCATGGGATCACCTCAAACGTCCAGAACCACCTGGGCGGTCCAGATCTCTTCTCCTCCTTCCTCTCCTTCTTCTTTCTTGATCTCGAACTGGTGGAGGGTGACCGCCTTCACCTCCGTCTCGAAGAAGTGCCTTTCGGGGTCCACCCTCTCCCCGCCGATTTGGCCATTCAGCCTCCAGCCCTCTCCCTTCTCTGCAAGCGTCACCTCGAACTTCGAGAAGACTGCAAGCTCCACCTCGAAGAGGTAGAGAAGCTCCGAGAGCCACTCGTAGAGGAGACTCTCCAGGCTCTCTGACTCAAGTTCGATGGACCAGGTCTCCTCGGCCCTCACGGTGGATGAATCTATCATGGCGTTGAACGTCGCAAGGCCTGCGTTCTCGAAGGTCTCCTCCAGGCTTCGGCCATGGGCTCGAAACTTCACGTCGGCGGTATGTTCCAGATACGTGAAAGGTTCCATCTTGGTATAATCAGGGGCAGGGGTTTATTAATAGGTTGAGGTTGGGCACTCGCCCCCTCTCAAAAGGACGCCGATCCCCGGATCAATTTTTATCGCCGCCTTAATATCAGAGATCCCGCCCCTGCCGAGTGGTAGAGGCTATATATCATAGGTATATCGTGGTTCTGGTGGTGAATCGGCATGGCGGAGACCATTGAGGAGATCGCATCCCGGGTTCGCGAGCTGCGGGAGCTGTCCAAGGTGACGGCAGAGGAGATGGCGGAATATCTGAAGGTGCCCCTGGAGACTTACAGCTGCTACGAGGAGGGGAAGACGGACATTCCGGCGAGCAAGCTCTTTGAGATCGGGCAGAGGCTCGACGTCGACATGAACCTGCTGCTCACCGGCGAAGAGCCGAGGATGCGGATATTCACGGTGACCAGGAAGGGCGAAGGGGTCGAGGTGGAGCGGAGGAGACAGTACAGGTACCAGAACCTGGCGGGAAAGTTCCTCCACAAGAAAGCAGAGCCCTTCACCGTCACCATCGAGCCCAGGAAGGAGAAGCCATCGGCCTACAGCCATCCGGGCCAGGAGTTCGATTACGTGCTTGAGGGGGCCCTCAAGTTCTACATTCACGATCACGAGATCACTTTGAATGAGGGCGACTCGATATTCTTCGATTCGTCCTACAAACATGCGATGGAGGCCAAAAACGACAAGCCCGCTAAGATGCTTGTCGTTGTGATGTAACAGCAGAAAGAGGATCGAAAAATGTCGTCTTTACTGGGTAGGTTCGTCTCAAGGACAGATTTCGAGTCTTACGAGGATTTTAAAGAAAACTTCAAGATAATAGTGCCCGAGAACTTCAACTTCGCCTTCGACGTGGTGGACGTCTACGCGAAAGACGACCCCGATAAACTCGCTCTAGTCTGGTGCGACGACTTCGGCGAGGAGAAGATCATAACCTTCGGGGAGATGAAGCTTCTCAGCGACAAGGCGGCAAATTTCTTCAGGAATTACGGCATCAAGAAGGGCGATGCGGTGATGCTCTCTCTCAAGAGCCGCTACGAGTTCTGGACGTGCATGACCGGCCTGAACAAGATCGGGGCTGTGGCCATCCCAGCAACTCACATGCTCAAGAAAAAGGACATCATCTACAGGACAAGCAGGACCGACCTCAAGATGATCGTCTGCATCGAGGACGAGGGCGTCCCAGCCGAGGTGGACGGGGCACATCTGGAGCTCGGCGAGATACCTCTGGTGAAGGCCTTTGTAGGGGACGAGGAGAGGGATGGGTGGCTCAACTTCAGAGCGGAGCTTGAAGCGGCATCGCCAAACTTCGAGAGGGCCACTGGTACCGAAGCAACGAAGAACTCGGACGTCCTCCTCGCCTACTTCACCTCCGGGACGACGGGAAACCCCAAGATGGTGAACCACGACCAGACCTACGCCCTCGGCCACATCCTGACCGCGAAGTACTGGCAGAACGTCGAGGACGACGGCCTCCACCACACCGTCGCCGACACCGGCTGGGGAAAGGCCGTCTGGGGAAAGCTCTACGGCCAGTGGATCGCGGGCTCGGCGGTCTTCGTCTACGATTACGACCGGTTCGATGCCGGACGGATGATGGAGATGGCATCAAAGTACGGCGTCACCACCTTCTGCGCTCCTCCCACCATCTACAGGTTCATGATAAAGGAGGATATGTCCAGCTACGACTTCTCGACCCTCAAGTATGCCGTCACGGCCGGCGAGCCTCCGAACCCCACGATATACAACAGGTTCCTGGAGGCGACAGGCCTGCGGCTGATGGAGGGTTTCGGCCAGACCGAGACGGTCGTCGCCATCGCCAACTACCCCTGGATGGACCCCAAGCCCGGATCGATGGGCAAGCCCTCGCCAGGGTACGAGATGGTCCTGGTGGACAAGAACGACAAGGTCTGCGATGTCGGCGAGGAGGGGGAGATCGTGATCAGGACCGACAAAGGCAGGCCCATCGGCCTCTTCGTCGACTACCACCTCGACCCTGAGAATATGAGAAACACCTGGCACGACGACTACTATCACACTGGGGATACGGCCTGGGTCGATGAGGACGGCTACTTCTGGTTCGTCGGCAGAGCCGACGACATCATAAAGAGCTCCGGGTACAGGGTGGGACCCTTCGAGGTGGAGAGCGCCCTTCTCACCCATCCCGCCGTCCTGGAGTGCGCCATCACCGGGGTTCCAGACCCCCTGAGGGGCCAGGTGGTGAAGGCGACAGTGGTTTTGACGAAGGGATACGCGCCATCAGAAGAGCTGAAGCTGGAGCTTCAAAGCCACGTGAAAGAGATCACCGCCCCCTACAAGTATCCGAGGATCGTCGAGTTCGCAGACGAGCTTCCAAAGACGATCGGCGGAAAGATAAGAAGGGTCGAGATCAGGGAGAAGGACAAACCCTATCCGGTCATAAACGCCCTCGAGTGCAAGGCCTGCGAGAGGTGCATCATCGCCTGTCCTGCCAACGTCCTGAAGCTTGGGGAAGAGCTGAACGCCCGAGGCTACCACTTCGCGGTTTATTCGGGGGAGGGCTGCATCGGTTGCGGAAACTGTTATTACACCTGTCCCGAGCCCTTTGCGATCGAAGTCCACATACCGTCAAAGGAGAAGTTCGAGGAGGAATGAAAGATGCCTTCCCAGCTAGTTGATGGAAACAGCGCCGTGATCGTCGGGGCGATGTACGCCGGATGTGACTGTTTCTTCGGTTACCCCATAACCCCCGCCAGCGAGATACTCCAAGAAGCCTCGAAGCGCTTCCCGATGGTCGGAAGAAAGTTCGTCCAGGCGGAGTCGGAGGAGGCCGCAATAAACATGGTTTACGGGGCTGCGGCCGCAGGCCACCGGGTTTTGGCAGCCTCCTCGGGTCCCGGCATGAGCCTTAAGCAGGAGGGGATATCCTACATCGCAGGAGCGGAGCTTCCCTGCGTCATCGTGGACATAGCCAGGGCCGGACCGGGCCTAGGAAACATAGGGCCGGAGCAGTCCGACTACAACCAGGCAGTTAAGGGAGGGGGGCACGGAAGCTACAAGACCATAGTCCTGGCCCCAAACTCCGTCCAGGAGATGTGCGACTTCACCATCAAGGCCTTCGACCTCGCCTTCAAGTACAGAAACCCGGCCATGATCCTGGCCGACGGAGTCCTCGGCCACATGGTGGAGCCCTTGAACTTTCCGGAAAGGGCGATCGAGCCGGTGATCGATTCATCCTGGGCCGTCTGCGGAAACAGGGAAACCCGGGGGAACCTGGTCACCTCCATCGACCTCGACTTCAACGAGCTGGAGCAGCACAACTTCAAGCTCCAGGCGAAATATGATCGGGTATTGGAGACGGAGGTCGAATACGAGGTGTACAGGACCGAGGACGCCGAGGTGATCCTCGTCTCCTACGGGATCAGCAGCAGGATCGCAAGTTCTGCAGTTGATGCCGCCAGAGGGGAGGGTATCAAGGCGGGCCTCTTCAGGCCGATATCCCTCTTCCCCTTCCCCTCGGAGGAGCTGAAGGCCCTGGCGGTGAGGGGATGCAGCTTCATCTCCGTCGAGATGAGCAACGGTCAGATGAGAGACGACATAAGGCTCGCGACGGAATGCAAAGAAGTCGCCCTCGTCTCACGGTATGGGGGAAACCTGATCGAACGCGACCAGATACTTGACGAGATAAGGGAGGTGGCCTAGAATGGCTGCAAAGGAAAAGGTCATCGGACCTGCGGGATTTTACAGCGTCTTTGAGAGGAAAGGTGGCCTCGCACCCACGGCCACCCATTACTGTCCTGGATGCGGCCACGGGATCTTGCACAAGATCATAGCAGACACGATGACCGATCTCGACATACAGGACCGGTGCGTCTTGATGAGTCCGGTGGGATGCTCGGTCTTCGCCTACTACTACATCGACTGCGGCCACGTCCAGACGGCCCACGGGAGGGCTCCGGCCATCGCCACCGGGATATCTCGCGCCGAGGACGACGCCGTCCTCATCTCCTACCAGGGAGATGGCGACCTCGCCTCCATCGGCCTGAACGAGACTGTCCAGGCAGCGAACCGAGGCGAGAAGATGGCGGTCTTCTTCGTGAACAACACAGTATACGGCATGACCGGAGGCCAGATGGCTCCCACGACCCTGGTGGGTGAGGTGACAGCGACGACCCCGACCGGGAGAGACCCAAAGGACTCCGGCTACCCGATACACATCTGCGAGCTTCTCGACACCCTGAAGGCTCCCGTCTACATCGAGCGGGTCTCCCTCTCGAACATAAATCACATCAGAAAGGCACGTCGCGCAGTGAGGAGGGCTCTTGAGATCCAGAGGGACAAGAAGGGCTACGCCTTCGTCGAGTTCCTCTCTCCCTGCCCCACCATACTCAGAATGGACGCAAAGGGTATCGAGAGGTTCATTAACGAGGAGATGGAGCGGGAGTTTCCCCTGAAGAGGTTCAGGGATCGATCCGTCGAGGCAGAACCGATCGAAAGGACGGGGAGCGACTTCTCGAAAGCCTCCCTCGACAGGATCTTCGGCATCGCCGGGGAGGAGTCGATCGACGTCTTGCAAGACCCCGACTTCAAGATCAAGGGGGTCAAGATCGCGGGATTCGGCGGACAGGGCGTTCTCAGCATGGGGCTCGCCCTAGCCCAGGCAGCTTATCGATCTGGACGTTTCGTATCCTGGTATCCTGACTACGGTCCGGAGCAGAGGGGCGGGACCTCGAACTGCTCCGTTGTGATCTCCGGAGAGAAGATCGGCTCTCCAGTGGTCGATAGTCCTGACGTTCTCGTCGCCTTCAACCGGCCATCTCTCGAGAAGTTCGCCTCCGACGTCAGAAAGGGCGGCCTGATCCTCTACGACGCCCTGGCCGGAGCCTTCAAGCCGCCCGAGGGCATCAGGGCCGTCCCGGTCCCGGCAACCGATATTGCGTTGGGCAAAGGTGTTGAACAGGCCGCGAACACAGCGATGTTCGGAGCGCTGATGGAGGCGGGCAATTTGGGACTTCCCAGCGAAGCCTTCGGCAGGGCTCTTGAGAGGACCTTCGCCAAGAAGCCGAAGCTGATACCCCTGAACCTCGATATCTTGGAAGCCGGCGCAGCGAGCGTGAGGTGAAGCGTCTATATATCTCATCTTCGCCCCCCAAAACTCATAGATCCGCCTACATGAAGGCGGAGATTTCTATTTTTGCGATTTTTCGAGCTCGAATTGAAACTGGCGTTCTGATCAATTCGATGCTACCAGTTTAAAGTGCCTATTCGATGAATTGCATTAAGACCCGTAAGATCGATTTATCAAAAGTCAACCTTGACCACTCTTCCCAGGAGAACGTCCTCTTCGCCGACATCAACAAGCAGGACTTTGCCGCCGGAAGATAACGTGTAGGGTCCGATAGCACGAACTTGGCACCCCCCATCCGTCGAGTAGGGGACCGTCATCTCGTAGCGCCCATCTCGGGCCGCCGCGATCTTGGTGTACTGAAAGCACCTACCCTGGTTCGTCGTCACGTCGAGGGCCGCGACAACGGGCTCCTCCGTCGCAGCGGTCCCAGCGATCCTCGCGCCTGAAACCCGCTCGAATATCTTGACCTGATTTGCTGAAAGGTCCGATCCCTCCGGTAGAGACTCGTAGATCAGCCTCAGATGGCTCATGCCCTGGCAGTCGAAGAGGTGACAGCGGGCAAGGGCGGTTCTCAGAAACTTTTCGGTGTGGTCGTAGGAGTCGTTGGTCGTACTGACGTAATCGGCTGGCTTTTCGTCCGTCCATAAAGCCATCGCCGTTAGGCCCGGCCCCAGCATCCTCGAGTCTGTAACGACGTACCGCGACCTTCTGTCATCCATGATCCTGAGGGCTTCTTTCTCGTCGCCGGATAGGAAGAACCGTGCCGCATCCTCGGCCCCGGCCTGAAAGCCGTTTGCCACCACAGGCCTTCTGGATATGTAGAGGATCCAGTTGCCCCGATCCCACCACGATAGAACGCCATAATCGGGAATTTGGCTGGGGTTTTCGAAGCCGGAAGTCGCTGGCGTATTCTCCTCCAGCCAGAAAAGAGGTCGGATCCAGTTGTATTTGACGATTGTTGGACTGGCCGCGAAGGCATCCGTCACGTTCGCCGCTGAGGGGAGTATGATGAGGACCAGCAGAGCCAAGGGCATGAACTTAGATACAGCGTTATTTTTCCGGGACCATTCCGAACTTTTCAACATTTCCGAAGCTCGGAAGAAGAATAAGGCCATAAGAATCGACATGCATGCGGAGAAGACGTACAGAAATCTGTTCTGAAAAAAAGAAATGAAGAGGAGGGAGACTGCCGAGACGAGGAATAGCAGTTGAGGCCGATCGATGTCTGAACGCCACAAGTATGCGAAACCCATCACCGCGATCGTCAAATTGAACCCAAGAACTGAAACGGGTCTCACGGCGAAGTAAAGAGGGACCGCCTCTGAAACCTTCTGAGAGAGGGGACTCCCGAAGAAGTAGCCCAGACCCGACAGGAGGAGGTGGTAGCTTCCTTCGAACCGATCGAGGGCGTACACTGATATGACGAGAAGATATCCGAGGGTCGCGACGACGACAAGAAAAATGGTCCAATGCAGATCTTCTCTCAGGAAAAAATCTGAAATTATCCTGAGGGCAAATACCGCCAGGAGGATTCCCGCAATAGCGAGGAAGGAGGGCATCATCCACGGCTCCTTCCAGAAGGGGAAGATCAGGATCAATGCAACTCCAAAGACGACGAAGAAGAGTTCGGTCGGATCTCTCGACGATTCCCCCCTCCCCAGATCGATGGTGGTCTGGGCCAGGAGGTAGACCAGAAATATCGAAAAATAGGCGGCGGCTCCAAACCAGGTATACGCGATGGCTGCCATCAAAACACCGGCGATGGCCGCAAACCAGAGATTCCTCTCGCTCCTGGTTAGAGCCAAGACGAGAAAGAGGAGGACGTTCACCAGAAGGAAGGTCTCAAGGACGTGGTGATCCGGCCGGGCGAAGATGGTGGCGCTCCCGTGTTGGGGGTTGAAAGCCAGAAATAGGGCCGAGAGGAGACCCACCCGGCGTCCAAAAAGCTCCCGGGCCAAAAAGTAGAGGGCGATGATGGTCAGGGACCCGAGGATCGGTGGAACGACCGCTCCGACGATCTCAATCTCTCTCTGGGATTCGGCCCCGAAGAGAATGGCGGTCCCCGCGATAAGCTGATCGAAGAGCGGCGGCCACATCAGCTCCAGGCCTTCGGGGTAATTCAAATATGAGTCGAACCAGAGGGTGTGGGGAAAGTGGTCGACGGTGTAGAGGACCCTCCGCATGTGGTAGAAGGAGTCTGAGCCGTAGAAGAAAATATCCCCATCGATGATGGCGCCCCTCAATGGAGTCATCCTAACAAGGAGACCGAGAAGAAATACGGCGAAAACGGACGCAAACTCCCCCACACCTCCTCGATCCAACCTCAGTGATACCCCTCCATCCTTTTTCTCACCCATCATCGGGGAGATTATTTACAGGTTTTGATGGGCCAGGGCATACCACCTTACTGGAGGCTATAACAGTCTAGCCAGCAACCATCCACTATAAGGTCGGACCGACGGCAGGTATTTGCATGATTTAGTCTTTCTATCTCTATCTTGAAGGTAACTATTCAGCTATCCCGAATCGCCCGCATGATGCTGATTTTGGTTATGAAGGCATGCCGACAAACAATTTGCGCTAGAATGGAAAACGATATCTATTGACGAAGTTACTTGAAGTTAGCTCTCTGGAACTGGCCACGCGACATCTCATCAATTGAGTTTGCCGATGCTGGTTGTTGGGTGCTGAATAGTTACTCTTGAAGTTACCAACATGAAATGGCGAAGTGCCAACAAATTGATTTTGGAATGGCCTGCTCAGCGAACGAATGTTGCATTGAATACTAGAAACGGAGTTTGGAGTGCCAGATATACAATCCGAGTACGTATACCAAAAAATACAAATATGATCATCGTCTAAGATGTGTTATCACGCAATGAAGGGGTGAGAGTATAAAGAAATTTGCAGCGCTATTAGTGCTGGTTGTGGCAATGTTTGCCGTTCCAGCAATGGCACAGGTCAATGGGCCCGACTTCGAAATGCCAGACTTGACCTTTGGCACCTGGCCCGACAACTCGAATTTCGATTCGGTTACTTCGGGGACACAGTTTGCTACGAGTGCATTTGGTGGCGATGCTGCCAACGATTTGACCGTTGAGAAGGACCAGGAGTCTGGAATGCAATACCAATGGGGTAACAATACTGCAACCGCCGCGGTAGAGATGGCTAGGCTAATGGCATTCGACAACAAGGTCATAAACGTCGAGAGGATAGACTCTGGCAACCAGTTGGCGGCAGCTTTCGGTCCAGGTTCGGTTTCAAGGAACAGCATAACCGTGAAGTCGACGCAGAAGACCGACGACGTGGATCTGGTAGATCTGGCTGCATTGCAGAACGTTTGAGATACGATGGAGAACAATTGGCGGCTCATCGGCCTCGCGCTGATGAGCACACTCCTCATTTTTGGCTCGGCTTGCACTGTCGCTTGGGCGGGAAAGCTCCCCCAAGTAGCGGAGCACAGCTACCCAGAGTCCCTCGACCAGGTCAGGGATTATCATGAGGACTTCGCCAAGCCCGGTTCATCAATCAAGCTTGGCATTCTCAGTTCGGACGATTTGACCAAAAGCACCACGTTTGATTCTTCCCTCTCGGATCTTACCGGTTTCTCCTTCTTTGAAGATTCTGAAGATGAAGAGACCTTCCAGGGTGTTGTGGCGATCAACACCGAGAGACGAAATTCCGTCACCAGCCAAGGTCAGTTTCAGTCGGTCCCGACCGACGTGAACTACATGGATATCGATGTGAGGAATATAATCGTCATATCCATAAACACCGCGAGAGGTGGCAACGCGATCGCGACCTCAGAGATATTCATCGAACCCACCCAGAGCGGCTCCAGCTCATCCTAAATCGCTTCCAGTCGTTCACATTTATCTGCATCAAGAATCATCTCGGCAGCTGATTCTTATTTACCCTTTTCAGATGGTCGCGCGGCGTCTTCGAGGAGCTGAATCTTTCGTAGATACGGCGAAGCGAAGATCAAGCCGAGCTTTGTTTTTGATCTATCCCTCCGTCCCAAACCGCCCTCCTCAGGGCCCGGCCCAGGGAGAGAGACAGAGCCTCGACCTTCTGCCAGTCGTCGCCTCCCGAGGCACCGACATGAAGGGCGAACCTGCCTTTGTAGGCCAGAGTCCTCATGAAGTGCCCGAGGTTCTCCAGCTGCATCCCCTCCAAAGACGTGCCCTGAAACTTCACGTCGTCCCTGTATCCCGGAGCCCCGAACCTGACGGCTGCGAAGGCCAGTGCCTCTCCGGAGGGCACAACTGAGCTTCCGATCCCAACTTCGGCCAGCTTGGCGAGAACCGATCCCAGGGCGATGGCGACGTCCTCGACGGTGTGGTGATCTCCCGTAGGCAGGTCTCCCCTGGCCCGGACCTCGATATCGAACCCCGATGCCTGGGCCAGGATCGTGAGGATCTCATCGAGGAGAGGGACTCCCGTCTCCACCTCGGAGCTTCCCGACCCTTCGAGGTCCAGGGAGACTTCGATTTCGGTCTCCGTGGTATCTCTCCTGAAAGAAGCGTGCATGATAGTGGGTCTCCCCGAAGATATTTTAACTTATTCTGGGAACGCATGTGGTACCTATGATATCAAGATGGCAGATCTATTCCTAACGTTCGATGCTTAGCAATCTTGGTCCTGTCGAAGGCCTTATGTACCCGTAGCTCATGTCATTTCGTTCCAAAGGTTGTCGATATGATAGATAAGAGCAAAATACAAGAAATTTTGATAGGATATGAGCCAAAAGAGTTAACTATTGCCACAGTATGTTCTCATAGCAGCCTCCAGATATTTCATGGGGCTCGCAAGGAGGGTTTCAAGACCCTGGGAATATGCCTGGGCCGACCGCCCAAGTTCTACGACGCCTTCCCGCTGGCAAAGCCCGACTCCTTTCTGAGCCTGGACGGCTACGGGGCCCTTCTCGATGAGAGCGATCGGCTCGTGGAGGAGAATGCGATAGTAGTACCTCACGGCTCGCTGGTGGAGTACCTGGGCACCGAGAAGTTCGAGAAGATGCCGGTTCCGACCTTCGGGAACAGGAGGTCCCTCGCCTGGGAGAGCGACCGGGAGATGGAGCGAGAATGGCTCCTAAAAGCCGGGATCGACCTTCCCATGAGGTTTGCGACCCCCGAGGAGATCGACCGGCCCGTGATAGTCAAGTATCACGGCGCAAAGGGCGGCAAGGGCTTTTTCATATCCAAGAGCAAGGGCGAATATCTGAGCAAGGTCGACTCCACCCAGCGGCACACCATCCAGGAGTTCATACTGGGAACCCGGTACTACATACATTACTTCTACTCGCCGATCCGGTCCCATGGGTACACCCTCAGCAAGGGGACCCTGGAGATGCTGGGCATAGATCGGAGGGTCGAGAGCAACGCCGACGAGATCTTCAGGATAGGCTCGATGGACGAGCTGGAGGCGGCGGGGATATTCCCAAGCTTCGTCGTCACAGGAAACATTCCTCTCGTCCTGAGGGAGTCTCTCCTTCCGAAGGCCTTCGAGCTCGGGGAGAAGGTCGTCGAGGCCTCTTTGGAGCTCTTCGGAGGGATGATAGGCCCCTTCTGCCTCGAGACGATCGTCACCGACGACCTGAAGTTCAAGATCTTCGAGATCTCGGCGCGGATCGTCGCCGGAACCAACGTCTTCATCAGCGGCTCGCCCTACTCGGACCTGATCGAGAAGGACCTCTCCAACGGCAGAAGGATCGCCCAGGAGATCAGCCTCGCCAGGGACCAGGGGAGACTTTCGGAGATAATCAGCTAAAGGGCAAAGGCTTATTTATCTTCCCCCTGCCTGACTTTTTCTCTTATATGGCAGGTCTGATCGACACTTACAAAGATGCTACCGCCCTCCAGTGCTCGTTTATAGAGAAGCTGGGAAAGCTCGACCTGGAGAGCGTAAACGCCTTTGCGGATTCGCTGGCGTCGTTTTTGAACGCAAAAGACGAGAACAACTTCGTCTACGGGCTGGCCGCCGGGAGGAGCGCCCTATCCCTCTACAGCTTTCTCCAGCTCCTTTACAACCACTTCAACGCCTTCCCCTGCACCATGGAGGATCCGGTTCAGAAGCACTTTCGAAATACGAGGAAGAACCTGGGGATCGCGGTCTCGGGATCTGGCGAGACCCCTGCGGTGAACAAGTACATCGAGGACATAATAAACCAGGGCGGGGAGATCAGGCTGATCACCGCCAACGCGGAGGGGACGGCCCACCGGCTGGTGGAGAGCTACGAGAACGGCTCGGTCCTGGTGATAAAGGGGAAGACGAAGTACGACGAGGACATGACCAGGACCTCAAAGCTCTCTCCGATGGGAACGGAGTTCGAATTGGAGGTGCTCGCTTTCTTGAACGCGGTCTTCAAGGAGGTTCAGAGCAGGATCGAGGGCGACAGAAACGACGCCTGCGAGAGCTACCTATCCACCATAAAGGACTTTGCAGGCCAGTGCAAGCTGATCTCCCGGGTGGACGAGGACGGGCTTGCAAGGTGGTTTGAGAGGCTCTTTCCCAGGAGCGGCAGGTACATCATAGGCGGCGTGGGAAGGTCGGGGCTTGTGGCGAGAGCCTTCGAGATGAGGTTCACCCACCTCAACAAGACCAGCTACTGGGAGAGGGATTTCAACACCCCGAGCTTTCAGATCGGCGACGTTTACGTGCCCATAACCGGGAGCGGGAACACCTATGAGTGCCTCGAAGGGGTCCGGAGCGCCTTTAAGAGGGGAGCTGACGTGATGCCGATAACCACAAACGTCTCGTCGGAGCTGGTGGAGCTGATGGCACAGAAGGGCCGCGAAGAGGACATAGTCTTCATACCGGTCTCCGAGGAGTACCTGGACCAGATATGCGGGAGCCGCAGGACCACAAGCTGGCTCGTCTCGGAGTACAGCATGCACAGGTACCCGATATTCGAGATCAACGCCTCGATATTCACCAACAGCGTCGTAGCCGTCGGAGCCGAGTTTCTGGGGATCGAAGAGGCGGGGATGAAAAGGCTTCACGCATGAAAAGGATCGTCGCCCTATCTGACACCCATCTTGAGGAGGGGTCTCTGGTTCCAAAGAGCCTCGTCAAGCTCGCGAAAGGAGCCGACCTCGTCCTTCACGCCGGGGACTTCGTGAGCCTTGAGGTCTACGAGACCTTCAACGATCTCGGACCCTTCGAGGCTGTATGCGGCAACTCCGACTTCCCGGAGGTGAAGGCCCTCCTGCCCGAGAGGAGGATCGTGGAGGTCGAGGGCGTGAGGATCGGCCTGGTCCACAGGGCCTCTTATTCCACCGACCTCGCGGGGCCTGAGTTTCTCGCGAGGGAGATGGAGGTGGACGCCCTCGTCTTCGGTCACATTCACAAGCCCATCGTGGAGCGCGGGCCCCGGCTTCTCATCTGTCCCGGAAGCCCAATCGCGCCCCGACTCTCCGCGCCAGCGGTGGCCGAGATCGAGGTGGATGGTAGGAAGATCAGGGGCAGGATCGTCCCCCTTGGAAAGCCGGTCTGCAACTACTACAAGTACGCAGAGTCCCTGGTCGAAGGATCGGCGAAGGGAAAAAGAGTGGGCTGATTCTGGTGGAGAATCCCCTCCATCCCGGCCCGTTCTTCCAGGTTTCCGGCACGCTCAGCCAGCTTTTCATCGACCCTTCATCGGCTTTTTCTTTCATCCTCAGCCCTCGGCTTCGCCATCCTGTCGGTGGAAGGCCTCTAGGTCGTCGATGGCGATCCAGCCCGAGCTTCCGAACTCCTGGCTCTCGCGATCGGCGACGATGAAGTAGACGGCCGTGACGTTGCCGATGTCGAGGGTCGCATCTTTGCACCCGGTCCCCTCGACCTCGATGCAGCCGAACTCCTCGTATCCCGCCTCCAGGCCGGTCCAGTCCTGAGAGATTGCGCCCCCCCCCCAGAAGCGGCCATAGATCGTTCCGTTCGCATCCCTCAACCAGATCTCAAGAGCGTTGGCGGACTCGCTTCCTCTGCAGAAGAATGAGAGGCCGTCAGTTCCAGCGAGGTTCAGGCTGCCGCTTCCGCCTCTGCGGGAGAGGGTCTTGGTGATGCCGACCCACCCTCCAAGAATTAAGTCGTAGGATATCCTGGTGGCGTTCTCTTCGACGCCCGCAACGGACCTTATGTCCTGGACGTGGGAGCCCTTGCCGTCCTCGCGGGTGCTCCAGCCACCTGCCATCGAGTCGATGACTAGGTGCTGGGAGACCGCCACATCGACCGAGGCCCTCTCCATCCCAGCGAAGTTGCGGACGGTCAGAGTGAAGGTGACGTTATCCTGGGGCGCAAGGCTGACCTCGCCCTTGAGGGGTACCTCGCCCACGCCCGGCCCGATCTCGGCCTCTCTCGCGTTGATCACAGACCAGCTTAGGGTCACGGATTCGCCCAAGTCCACCACCGACCTGTCGACCTCGAAACGTTCGATCTCGGGTAGCGCCCTCGTACTGAAGGTCCAGACCTCGCTCTCAGACCTCTTTTTGAGACCGTTTTCGGCCACAACCTGCCAGCGGTAGACGGTCCCTGGCTCTAGGGGAGTCGTTATGTTGAGGTGGAGGTTCTCCTTTCCCCGGCCGCCGCTGGTCGTTCCCACAACCCGCATATCCTCATCGGAGACGCCGAGCAGGACATCGTACCTGATCCGGGAGTTGGGGTCAAGCCCCATCGACGAGAGGACGGGCGTTCGAGGGGCCCCACCGATCCACCAGAGCGGAGGCGCAAGCCCGATGCTCGATGTGTTGTCCGTCGGGCAGGGCATCTCGGGCTCGTAGGGCCCGGGCGCGAAGGCGTAGATTAACAGCACTGCTGCCAGGAGCGCGAGGAAGGCCGCCTTCGGCCCGCTCCTCTTTAGAAATCCGTCCACCCTCTCGGCAGCGGTCATCGAAGCTTCGAATAGGTCGGTCATCTCTCGTCCTCCATCCTGACTTTATGTTGGTCCCCCAGAACTCGTTCGGCCTCGAAAAGGTATATACTTAACTTTTCTGGGTTTAGCGGCGATCTTGCGACTGAAGAGATGGGTCAAAATCGGTCGGGTCTCGTCCGGCCGCGGTGGGTCCGGTCATACCGTCCGTTCCGCCGAAAAGCCCCACCGGTCCTTGGCGTAGCGGGATAGCATCTTGTAAAATTCGCCGTAAGATAAAGGAAGCCACGACCACTCATCGACCGAGGAGCCGCCCATCTCCTCCCCGTCCTCGGCCAGGCCCGGCTCGACCTCCAGGGGCTGGATGTAGCTATGGAGCCTGTAGACCCTCTCGCCCACCTGGACCCTGTAGCAGTAGAGGGTCCGAACCGAGCCGTGGACCCCATGGTAGCTGGGAGGCGGCGGCTCGTCCCTGATCTTTCGGCCGCTTGTCGCGTACCTGAAGATGAACTCGTCCTTGAGGGCGTAGAAGCGGTCCCTCGTCTGGGGCGACTCTTCCTTCACCATCTTGTTGGCGGCCCATATCGCCTCGGTCAGAGCCTCCAGCTCGTCGTCGAACTGATCCAGCCAAAGCCGCCAGAGATCTTCGCCGCTCAGGCCGGTCCGAAATCTCGTCCTCAAAGTGAGAGCACCCAAGTTTCGTCCCCGTGAAAAACCCTTCCCCTTTCCGCACCCGTTGCGTCCCTTTCCGCCTTCCGCGCCGCCATCCGGCTCTGGGTCTGGTCGGACGGCTTCTGTTTTTGCAGGCACGGAGTTTGTTTACGTGTTCCGCCCCGTCGGGCTCTTCGACTGGGAATCGGTGAAGTAAGAGTCGATCTCCATATCCATGTCGGCCTTCATCAGAACCCAGCCGGTTATGTGGCCCGCAAGAAAGGCCATCCTCTCCCCATCGGTCTTTGCGAACCTGTCGAGGGCCCGCCTGACGAGATCATGTGTGTCTTTCGACTCGGCCAGGATCTCCTCGATCACGGCCCTGTTCACCTTGTCGCACTCGTCTTCGGAGAGGCCGAAGATCTCCGCAACCCTTCTTTTCATCATCGTTTCATCATTCATCCGCGCCAGGCCTCCGGAGAGCAGTTTCGTTTTCTTCTGACAAGTAGCTGACTGCACGACTAGGTATCAAATCTTCTCTTTCGCATCGAACGTTCGAGTCCATTTGAGAGTTAATGAGATGATGGTGGCTTTATTCATTCGCGATCTTATATTCCAGCCATACTCGATCTATCCGCGTCCCTTCGGCCCTGGGGCTGCCAAGCTCCAGGAAGAGCGCCTCAGCCTGGCGAATCAGGTCGAGCGCCCTCTCCAAGTAGCCTTCCCCTTCCTCCAAATGTGCAAATTGGGCAAGTGTGATGGCGACTATGCTCTTGTCGCCGAGCTCTTGGGCGATCTTCAGGCTCTCGCCATAGAAGCGGCGGGCCTCGGAGATTTCACCTCTATCTTGCGCCAGCATTCCCAAATGGAATAGTGACCTTGAGATGATGCTCTTGTCGCCGAGCTCTTGAGCGATCTTCAGGCTCTCGCCGAAGAGGCGATGGGCATCGGCGACATCGCCTGCCGCCAGAGCCAGCGAGCCCAAATTGTGAAGCGAGCTTGATACACCCCTTTTGTAGTTCATATCCTGAAATAATTTTAGGCTCTCGCCAAAGAAGCGGCGAGCCTCCGCCAGGTCGCCTATCGCCAGAGCCAGCGAGCCCAAATTGTGAAGCGAGCTTGATACACCCCTTTTGTAGTTCATATCCTGAAATAATTTTAGGCCCTCGCCAAAGAGGCGGTGAGCCTCCGCCATGTCGCCTGTTTCCAGAGCCAGCCAACCCAGAAGAATCAACGGCCTGGCCACGCCACCCTTATCTCCAAGCTTCTCGCTAAGACACAATTCTTGTTTGAAATATTTTGAGGCATTATCATACGCACCAAGATTATAGGATATGTGTCCCAATTCATTCAGAATCTTGGCTATTTCTCTCTCGTCTGTTACTTTTTCAAGGATGTATTCGTTTATTCGCTTCCGCCTCAGCAGATCCTCCTTGTTCTGATAATGAAGAGAAGTGGCCAGCGCATCGATCGCTTCGAAGGCTGTGCCTCGGTCTCGGCCCTTCAGCTCGTAGTAGTTACCTCTGTACCTCCAGAAATCAGGCGCTTTTCTAATCACGTCGTCGAGAAAGCTTTGGCTCAGGAAGACGAGGCTCGAAATCCCGGCGTCGTAAAAGAGCTCTCTGAAGTTGTTTAGCGCATCTGCGAGGTCCTCGGTGAGCTTTTCGGGCATCGTCCAGATCAACACCTCTGCCCCGCCGAAATCCTCGCTCTTCAGGCTCTGGATTACGTCTCCGCCTTCTTTTACAAGAATCACTTTTGACGAAAATCGGTCTTTCAAAACCCGAATGATCCCGTCCCTGTAGGCCGGGGCGTTGACGACGCAAAGTATCAGGTTGCCCCTGCCCTTCGAGATCTCCAGCTCTGCGATTATCGTATCGATCTCTTCCAGGTCTTCAGCTCTCGCGTCCTCTATTCTCGTCTCTTCCATTTTTCCACCAGAGGCAGAAGCAGCGGGTCTACGTCGCACCATCTTCCGTTCTCGTCCTCGTACTCGACCGCCGTGAGGCTGAAGAGCAACTCACGACTTACGTCGTCATCCTTGTTCAGGTCGCGGGCCTCTTTCGATTCGTGGATCTCCAAAGCCCTCCGCTTGTGCTCCTCGGTGAGGGTTCTGTCGTAAGTCCGCCTAAGCTTCTCCAGGGCGCTCTCCACGTCCTCTTTCGCTATCTTCTCTCTCTTATTTCTGTAAGCCTTTATCGTGGCATCTCTCATGATCGAGACGAACTCCGAGAGCTTTCCGGTGGAGAGGATCGCCTCATCCAGAACGACGTCTTCGATCAGTTCTTCCTCGATCCGCGTTTTTACGACCTCCCTGTAGAAGCTCATGTTCGTCTCGTTTCTGCTTCCATCGATGTTGATCACCGGAAGCTGTGGCAGGATTATGGCATCATCGAATGCAGAACTGACATTCTCGAAGTAGGGGTTGAAGGCGAGAGGAATCGGGAAGGTGTAAACTACAAAACAGCTCGGCTGGTCGAGAAGCTCGTAGTTCTTGTAAAAGAACTCCTCAGCCTGCTCCACGCGAGTGAGCTTGTCCAAGTCGTCGACGATCACGACGACCCTCTTTTCGGTCTTCTCCTCGACGTCGACGATCAGCCAGTTGAGCCTCTGGATGAGGTCACTGATCTGCATCTCCAGCTCTTTTCTGACGATATCCCGGGTCTTCGCCTCTCTTCCCAGCTTCAGCAGTATGACTTTGGCGAGAGACAGAGAGATCCCCGCTGCCCTGGACCTGGTGATCTCTTCCTCTTCGACTTTTGTTATGCGCTTTACGAAATCCTTGAAGTCCTCTTCGATGTCCCGATTGAGCTTCACGCCTTCGGCTAGGGCAGTGTCGTAAATCATCAGGGCCATCGAGACGAAGAAGTCTCGAAAGTCGAAGTCGCTCATGTTCAGCTGGTCGCGTATCGAGTAGCTGACCACGAGAAATCGGTCGGAATCAATCATCTCCAAAAGCCGGTTCAGCTCCGTGCTCTTCCCCGAACCCCTGAACCCCAAGAAAAGGTACTTCTCCTTTCTCTCCGAGATCTCGATCCTGTCCTTCAGCTCCTCTATGGGGGATGGCGCCTTATCCGGCCTCTCGACGTAAAAATCCCTGAACTCCTCCTCATCTTTTAGCGGCTCCACCACCAGGTTGTTGTAGGCCTCTCTCAAGTTCCTCGCCCTTGGCATATCGATAATCCCCTCTGCTCCAAGATCTGATCCCGCTCATCGTCCAGAAATAACCCCATGCTCAATAAATCTACCCACTTCCTGCAGCTCAAAAATATCCGCTCGACGCTTCCGATCAGGAGGCAGCGCCATCAAAAAAGATATTCGAGGCAGATTCCTCTGCCCGCCTGCCTATCTTCTATCAGACTACCTTCTTGCCCGCCGTCGGACCCCACATGGCGTTGTAGATCTCCTCGATCTTCACCACCACGGCGGCCTTGGCCGGAAGCTTGTTGTTGACGGCCAGAACCCACTTGGTCATCTCGTCGTAGTAATTTCCTTCCTTGTAGACGGTGGCCTTCCCTTTGATCTGGAAGGACTTTTTTGTCTCGGTGTCGTAGCAGAGAATCGATATCTTGGGGTTTGCTGCAAGGTTTGCCGCTGTCTTGTAGAAGAAGTTGTCTCCGATCATGATCGTCTCGTCGTCCAGGACCTTCAGGAACCCGACGTAGACGACGTTCGGCGTGCCGGAGGCGTCGGCGGTGGCGATGGGGGCTGGCTTCTGCTTCTCCAGGGTCGCTCTAACATCTGCTGGCATCTTGACCATTTAGATCACCTTCGTTCAAATAGAGTATCAATATATTTATTCTTTGCGTCAGGAAAGGCGCGGCCGAAGAGATATCCAGAAAGTTCCTCTCAGGCCCATACCAAGGCGGGGGATGAAGGGCCGGACGGCAAGCTGAAAAGCGAAAGGCGGCTGGAGAAGCTCTCTGGAAAAAACGGGAACGGAAACGGACACTGCGACCTGAAGAGGGAGATTGTGGCCCGCGGGTCGCCCCGCGCCTCCCGATCAGGCGATCCTATCCCCGGCCGTGGGGCCGGAGTTGGCCTCGTAGATCTCCTCGATCTTGAAGATCACGGCCCGCCTCGTATTGAGGTCAGACCTTCGGGCCCGGACCGACTCCGCCATCTCCTCGTAGATCGGACCCTCGTCCTGGAAGGTCACGGTTCCCTTGATCTGGTAGGACTTCCTCGGGTCCTTGGTCCAGCAGACGACCGAAGCCCAGGGGTTCTCGGCGAGGTTCGTCGCGGTCTTGTTGAAGAAGTTGTCCGCGAATAGGAGCGTCTCGTCGTCCTTTATCTTCAAAATCCCCAAGAAGACGACGTTCGGCTTTCCGTCGGAGGAGGCGGTCGCAAAGGGTATGGGCCACTGCTTTTCCAGGGTCTCTCTGACCTCAGGGGGCATCTTCACCATATCATCATCACCACCAGTTAGACTGATTGCAGTTTATTTATCCCTTGCCTCTCGGGCCGTCTTTATGAAGTGTCGGGGAAACTCCCGATAAGATGCTCCGTGGAAATGGTTGTATGAGGCGACCAAGTTCCCCTCGACGATGCCGTCCATCCCCTTCTCGATTCCCGTGCCACGCTGGAGCCGGATCGCGTACTCGACCTCGGCTCCGTCGTCCAGGACCAGCTCTGAATGGTGGAACTCGTGGCCGAGGAAGACCGCGCCCCTGGGCCCCATGGAGCATTCGCGAAGGAACGTGCCCTCGGTGTAGCTGACTATCCTTCGCCCGCCCATCCTGGTCTTGGCCGGTACGAGGCCCACGGCGGGACGGGACTCGACGCCGTACTCGATCTCCTCGCAGAGGTACATCAGCCCCCCGCACTCGGCGAAGATAGGCACGTCTTCCTCGTGAGCCCGCCTTATCGACTCGATCATCGATCCGTTCTCCGAGAGCTCCTTTGCATAAAGCTCCGGATACCCGCCACCGATGTAAAGGCCGTCGATCTCCGGGAGGGCGGAATCGTGGATCGGGCTCACCGGCACCGCCTCCGCTCCGGACAACTCCATCAGCTCGATGTTGTCCCGATAGTAGAAGTTGAAGGCCTCGTCCAGAGCGACGCCGATTCTGACGCCCTCGCCCTCGCTGCTCGGCACGTAGAGGTCTGGCTCCGGCGCCTCCAGGGATTCGGCCTCGGCGGCGATCTCGAGAATCCTGTCAATGTCCAGCCCCTCCTCCACCACTTCCCGGATCTTCGCAAGCCGCTCCTGAAACCCAGTGTGCCTCCTCTCCCCCTCCAACATGGGAACGAGCCCCAGGTGGCGCATCGATAGGTGCATGCTCTCGTCCCTTGGGATCACGCCGACGACCTCGACCCCCGCGTGATCTCGGATCGCCGATATAGCCTTTTCGGCATGCCGCTCGCCCCCGACCTTGTTGAGGATCACGCCCTTTATCTCAACATTGGGGTCGAAGTCCATGTACCCCTTGACGAGAGCCGCCGCGCTCCTGGTGATGCTCCTTGCATCCACCACCAGGATCACGGGAGACCTGAGCATCTTGGCGATCTGGGCGGTGCTCCCCCGGTCGCCGTCGTACCCCTCGTAGAGCCCCCGGACCCCCTCGATGACGGCGACGTCTGCCCCCTCGGCGGCGTGGGCGTAGACCTCCCGGATCGTCCTTTCGGGCATCAGGTGGCCATCGAGGTTCCTGCACCACCTGCCCGTAATTCCGGTGTGGTAGCTCGGGTCGATGTAGTCGAGGGCCACCTTGTAGGACTGGACCGCCAGGTTCCTTCCCCGAAGGGCCGAGAGGAGCCCCGCCACGATCGTCGTCTTGCCGCTGGAGCTTCTGTCCCCGGCTAGGAGTATTCTTGGAAGGTCGGGGCTCATATGAGGGACAGCTCCCGGAGTCTATCGTCGTCGATGGGCACAGGGTGCCTGGGCTTTGAGTCGCCCATGACGTGCTCCGCCAGCTTTCTGTAGATCTCGGCGATCTCTGACTCGGGCGCGCCCTCGATCACCGAGATCCCCTTCCTCTCGCACCTCTGGACGATCGGATCTTTCGGGATGAAGGCGACCATCTCGCTTCCGATCTCCCTTGCGAACTTCTCCACGATCTCCCTCTCACCCGAGGCCTCCCTGGAGTTGCATATAACCCCTGCAAGCTGCGTGT
>Ga0268279_1000234_pt1 | contig 40813 bp, 42 predicted proteins | sample saktaG_6_FD_190142 | JGI IMG/M metagenome (GOLD analysis project Ga0268279, IMG submission 190142) | Saline water microbial communities from Sakinaw Lake, British Columbia, Canada - sak_2010_1_5_80m | ecosystem: Environmental > Aquatic > Non-marine Saline and Alkaline > Saline ...
CCTATATGGATGTGAGTCAACTTATTCTCAAATAAATTTGATTTCTACTGCAGGTTCAAAGGAGACCATAACCGTAACGCCGGGAAGCGTTTGCGGACCTATCGGAGGTAGTAGTGCTCCTTCTGGTGGTGGATCCGCACCAGCAGCAGACACAACTGCTCCTTCTATTAGTGGAATTGCAGCAGTTCCTGCTGACACAACATCTGTAGTCTCTTGGACCACAAATGAATCCTCTATCTCTTGGGTAGTTTATGGCACAAGCACTAGTTATGGTTCAGAGAAGAAAACTACTTCTTATGTTACTTCTCACTCTGTAACATTGACTGGTCTTACCGCGGAAACGATTTATCATTATCAAGTGAAGTCCAAAGATAGTACTGGTAATATAGGTACATATACAGATAAGACATTTACTACCTTAGCTGCTGGCGAAGAACCAGCAGAAGAACCAGCAGAGGAACCATCTGAAGAACTTACAATCCCAGTAATTACTTTTGACAAGCCAATCTCAGAAATGACTATTCCAGAGCTTCAAGATAAAGTTAAAGAGATTTTAGAAGCAATTGGTATTCTTCAAACGCTTTTAGCACAAATGACAGGTGGATCAGCAATTGCAGATGTCCCAACAAGCTTTTCTTTTGAGAAGAGCTTATCAATTGGTGATGTTATGATTGATGTTAAATACCTTCAGATTGTGTTAAATTCTTCTTCTGATACTCGTTTAGCTGCTTCTGGCGTAGGTTCTCCGGGAAGCGAAACAAACTACTTTGGTCCTTTAACTAAATCAGCAGTGATTAAATTTCAAAATAAATATGCTGATGAAGTTTTAGCTTCTTGGGGATTAACTTCCGGAACTGGATTTGTTGGCTCAACAACTAGAGACAAGTTAAACGAACTTTTAGGCAAATAACGTTTTCTTAGTTTGGACTCTCACGCTTCTCCTTGCAAAGCGGCGCGAGAGATATTCAAAAGCCGCCCATCTGGGCGGTTTTTGATTATTTGGGCTGCATGCACATTTCCTTTTAAAAAGACGTTTCACCTTTATTAGAGCATGCTAATAAAAATGAACTTGCTTGTATTGGCTGATTACTAAAACCAGTGATTTTATTTTAAAGAATTTTATGATAAAATTAAAAAATATATTTGGATATTTATGTTTTTAAAACTCAGCAAAAAATTGATATTAGTTTTTACGCTGGCGATTTTTTTATTTCCGGTTTTTGTTTTGGCTGATAGCGAAGACCAGGTAAAAACCTTTTTTATTGAACCTTCTTTTGATTTGGAACAAAGGGAACAAGTTAAAGCTATTTTAGAAAAAGTTTCTGAAAATGCATATTTCTATTTAGAAAAAGATTGGTATGAAAATTTAACAGAAAAGAAAAAACAAGAAATTGGACAAAGTTTGAATGCTCTGGCCAAAGAGTTTGATGAAAAGATATATCCAGAATTAACCTTGGCTTATGGACAAGAATGGAAACCAGGGATTGACAGTGATGAACATGTTACTGTTTTATTTCACCAAATGGAAGAAAATGCCGGAGGGTATTTTAATAATGGGGATGAATATCAAAAGATTCAGAATGTTTTGTCCAACGAGAGAGAAATGATTTATCTTAATACGGATAATTTAAATTATGAAATTATTAAAAGTTGCATTGCTCATGAATTTGTCCATCTAATAACCTTTAATCAAAAAGAAAGGTTGAGAGGAGTGTCCGAAGACATTTGGTTGAACGAAGCTAGGGCTGATTATGCTCCGACCTTGCTTGGGTATGATGATTATTATCAAGGAAGCAATCTTCAGCAAAGGGTAAGGCAATTTATTTCATATCCTTCTGATTCTGTTACTGAATGGAAGAACGAAGCTAGTGATTACGGTATTGTAAATATCTTTACCCAATATCTAGTTGACCATTATGGAATTGAGATTTTATCTGATTCTTTGAAATCATCTAAAACAGGAATTACTTCTATTAATGAAGCGCTTGAAAAAAATAATATTGATAAAACATTTTCTGATATTTTTACTGATTGGGGAATAACTATTTTTGTTAATGATTGTTCTCTGGGCGAAGAATATTGTTATAAAAATGAGAATTTAGAAAATCTAAAAATAACTCCTTCTTTAATATTTTTACCCTCTACTCAAAAAACAAGTGTTTCTTTGGATTATTCCATTAAACAATGGTCTGGGAATTGGTACAGAATTATTGGAGGAGAGGGTCAATTAAAATTAGAATTTAACGGAACAAGCAGGGTTGATTTTAAAGTTCCTTATATTCTTTGCCAAAATGGCGATGAATGTTCAATTGATTTCTTAGAATTAAACAGCCAGCAAGATGGCGAGGTTTTTTTAGAGGATTTTGGCGATAACTGGACTAACCTTACTTTAATTCCTTCGATCCAATCAAAGATTTCTGGATTTACAGATTCAGAACGTTCTTATGATTTTTCTCTTTCTATTTCTGCTGAAATTGAGAATAAAGAAGACGAAGAATTAATAAAACAACTTGAAGCTACAATTGCGGAATTGCAAAAACAAATTATTGAAATTACAGCCAAGATTAATCTAATTTTACAAGGAAGAATCTCTGGACAAAAAATTAGCCAGAATCTTTATTTTGGAATGCAAAGTCAACAAGTTTCTTATTTACAAGAATTTTTAAAAAAACAAGGGCAAGAAATTTATCCCGAAGGTTTGGTAACAGGGTATTTTGGCACTTTGACTAAAAACGCTGTTATTCGTTTTCAGAATAAATATGCGAATGAAATATTATATCCATTGGACCTAACTTCAGGAACTGGATTTGTTGGTTTATCAACCAGAACTAAGATTAACCAATTAATTGATAATAATTAATATGTTTACAACATTTGACAAAATGCCTAATTTTGCTAAAATTAAAACAGTTAACTCCCCCTGTGCTTATTTTATAGGTGCAGGGTTTTCATTTATAAAAGTATTCAACTAACTATATGAAAGCAGTAATTTTAGCCGGAGGAAAGGGGACAAGACTTTATCCAATAACTTATGAAATCCCCAAACCTCTCTTGCCAATAAAAAAGAAACCAATTATAAATTATTTGGTTGACCTTTTTCTGAAAGCCGGAGTTAAAGAAATAGGGGTTTTAATAAGCCAAGAGTTTGAACAAGAGTTTGTTTGGTGGAAGAAAAGATATTATTCTAAAAAAAGAATTAAGTTTTTTAAAGAAAAGAAACCCTTAGGAACATTAGGAGGTCTTTATTATTTAAAAAAATGGGTTTCTAAAGATAACTTCTTTTTAACCAATGGAGATGAATTAAAAAAGATTGGCTTAAAAAAGATGGAGGCTTTCCATAGAAAAACAGGGAAAATAGCAACTATTGCCTTGGTCAAGGTTAAAAATCCTCAGGATTATGGAGTAGTAATTTGTAAAAATGGAATAGTTGATAAGTTTTTAGAAAAACCAAAGAATCCTCCTTCAAAATATATCAACTCTGGATTATATATGTTTTCTCCAGAGATATTTAAATATCATCCTGGTCCTAAGTTTTCAATGATAGAAACAGATCTATTTCCTAAATTAGCTAAGAAAGGGGAGTTAGCAGGGTTTAAGTTTAATGGTAAATGGAAAGATTGTGGAACTTGGTTGCGTTATGAAAATTCTATTAAAACGTGGAAATAATTAATTATATATATGTCTAAAATATTAATAAGTGGAGGAGCTGGCTTCATAGCAAGCCATCTCACAGACAAATTAATAGACAAAGGCCATAATGTAGTGGTAATTGATAATCTATCTACTGGGAAAAAAGAGAATCTAAATCCCCAAGCCAAATTTTATGAGGCAGACATTTGTAATTCTGAAATTGCTCAGATTTTTCAAGAAGAAAAGCCAGAGATTGTATTTCACTTTGCGGCTCAGATTGATGTTCGTAAGTCAGTAAAAGATCCAATACAGGATGCTAAAGTTAATATTCTTGGCTCCTTAAACCTTTTACAAAATTGTCAAAAGATTGGAGTAAAAAAGTTTATATTTGCTTCTTCCGGCGGTGCCATATACGGAGATACAGATGTTATTCCTACTCCCGAAACTCATTCCGAAAATCCAGAATCTCCTTATGGAATTTGCAAATTGACAATTGAAAAATATCTTCATTTTTATAAAGAAACATTCGGATTAAATTATACTGCTTTAAGACTGGCTAATGTTTATGGCCCTCGTCAGAATTCAAAGGGAGAAGCAGGAGTGATAGCTGTTTTTTGCGATAAAATGTTGAAAAATGAAGAAGTTGTAATTAATGGAGATGGGGAACAAACTAGAGACTTTGTTTTTGTTGATGATGTTGTAAATGCAGCTCTTTTATCTATAGAACAAGAAAAGAGTGATATTTATAATATTGGTACAGGGATACAAACAAATATAAATGAGATTTTTAGGAAAATAAAAGAATTAACTAATTCTGATTGTGAAGAGATCCATGTCTCAGGAAAGCCAGGAGAACAAAAAAGAAGTTGTCTTGATTCTTCTAAGGCGAAGCAAGAACTTGGCTGGCAGCCAGAATATAATTTAGAAGATGGACTCAAAAGAACAATAAAATGGTTTAAAGAAAATGGATATTAAACATACAATCAAAAATATTATTTCAAATCCAGCAGGTTTTCTATTCAAAAATACAGGAACCAAACAAACTATTGCTAAAAATACTCTTTGGTTGGCGATAGCAGAGGGGATTACTCGATTTTTGAAACTATTTTTAGTTATTTATGTTGCAAGGATTTTAGGAGCAACAGAATACGGAAAATTAACTTTTGCTTTAGCTTTTGTTTCTTTATTCGCTATATTTTCTGATTTTGGAATATCTACAATTACCACACGTGAAATTGCTCGAGATAAAGAAAAAGAAAAGGAATTTCCATCTTTTCTTTCTTTAAAACTTGTTTTGAGCATAGGGACATTGCTTTTAATTTGTATTGGTTCCTTTTTTATTACTGTTGACCCAATGATTCGGGGAATAATTTGGATTTTAGGAGTGTATATTGTAGTAGGTAGTTTTTCAAGTATTATTTATGCTTTTTTCCATGCTCGCCAGAAAATGGAATATGAAGCCTGGGCTAAAATCTTGCAGGCAATAGCTGTAACAGGCACAGGATTCTTTGTTCTTTTTAATTTCCCTTCTGTTCAAAATCTAAGTTTAACTTACTTATTTGCTGCTGTTATTGCTCTAATCTTTATCTTTATTATTTTCCATTTTAAAGTTTATCATTTGAAATTAGATTTTAATAAAAAAATCTGGAAGAATGTTTTAACACTATCTTGGCCATTAGCCTTAGGGGGTGCAATGGGTTCAATTTGCGCTAATACGGATTCTATAATGATGGGTTATTGGGGGCAGATTACGGAAACAGGATGGTATAATGCTGCTCAGAGAATTGTGGCTGTGGCTTTAATCCCTACAGGATTAATTGCTTCAAGTTTTTTTCCAGCATTAAGTAAATTTTTAGGAGAATCAAAAGAAAAACTTCAAAAAAGTTGGAATTATTTTATGGAAACAATGATTTTCTTATCCATACCTTTGATAATCGGTGGTATTGCCTTAGCTCCTAAAATTATTGACCTTGTTTATGACCCAAGTTATTTCCCGTCTATCTTAGCATTCCAAATTTTAATAGTGATAGGTGGAATCGTTATCTTAGGGACTCCCTTTACCCAAGTATTAGTTATTTCAAACCAACAAAAGAAAACTTTTTGGATTGTTGTTTTTGGAGCAACCCTTAATGTGATTTTAAATTTAATTCTAATTCCAAAGTATTCTCTTTATGGCGCTGCTATGGCTAGTTTGATAGCCGGACTTTTAATGTTTTGTTTATCTTTTATATTTACCTTAAAATTCACTTTTATTAGGCCATTTAATCTAAAGCTAATTTCAACTTTTCTTATTGCCTTTATTTCTAGTATAGCAATGTATTTAGTGATTTCTTTTCCTGATATTTATAATTTATATATTGTTTATATTATTTTAATCGGTATTTTAGTTTATTTTCCCACTTTCTTTTTCTTAAAAAGTATGCTAAACTATTTTATTAAATAATTTATATGAAAAAAGCACTTATTACTGGAATTTCGGGACAAGACGGTTCATATCTTGCGGAGTTTTTATTAAATAAAGGTTATGAAGTCCATGGGATTATAAGGTGGGATAGTGTTTTTACTACCCAAAGGATTGAGCATCTTTATCAAGATCCTCATCTCAATGGAGTAAACCTATTCGCGGATTATGGTAATTTAACTGACACTGGGAATATTGAGAAATTAGTTAACCAGATAAAACCAGATGAAATTTATCATCTCGGCGCTATGTCTCACGTTAGAGTAAGTTTTGATATGCCAGAATATACTTGTAATACTAATGCTTTGGGCACGCTCCGTATTCTTGAAGCAGTCAAAAACTCAGGTCTACCAATAAAATTTTATATGGCAGCTAGCTCAGAAATGTTTGGTGCCTCAATTCCTCCTCAAAGTGAGGATACTCCTTTTCATCCAAGGAGTCCTTATGCCTGTGCCAAAGTTTTCAGTTATTATATAACCCAGCTTTACCAAGAGGCCCATGGAATTTTTGCTTGTAATGGGATTTTATTCAACCATGAATCACCTCGACGTGGTGAAACATTTGTTACTCGGAAGATAACTAGGGCTATTGCTCGTATTAAAGCTGGGCTTGACAAAAAAATTTATCTCGGAAATCTAGACGCAAAACGTGACTGGGGATTTGCTCCAGAATATGTAGAAGTGATGTGGAAAATGCTTCAACAAACAAAACCTGATGATTATGTGATTGCTACCGGTGAAAACCATTCAGTAAAAGAGTTTTTGGATGAAGCTTTTAAATATGCTGATATTGGAGATTGGCACAATTATGTTGAGATTGATCCTCAGTACTTCCGACCAGCTGAGGTTGAGGTTTTAGTTGGCGATACCCGGAAAGCGAAAGAGAAACTTAATTGGCAACCAAAAATAAAATTTAATGAGTTGATAAAAATAATGATTGATGCTGATTTCCGAGCTTTAAGTCTTAATCCGCCAGGCGAAGGCGATAAAATTTTGAGAGAAGAATTCCCTAATAGGTGGTGGAAAACAGACTAATATGGAAACCAAATTTAGAAAAATATTTGTTCCTGGTGGCGATGGATTTCTAGGGAGTAATGTGGTTAAAAAATTAAGAGAAAAAAAACTCAATTTCTTTTCTTTTTCTTTAAAAAATGGATATGACTTTCGTAATTTTGAACAGACCAAAGAATTATTTGAAAAAGAAAAACCAGATTTTGTTATTAACTGTGCTTCTTTTATCGGGGGGATTCAATTCGGTTATGAACATCCAGCAGAAATATTTTATAACAATATTTTGATTTTCTCTCATATAACAGAGTGTGCCAGATTAATAGGAGTAAAAAGATTGATTAATCCTATTTCCAATTGTACCTACCCTAGTCACTTAACTAAATTTAAAGAAACTGAATGGTGGTCAGGACCAATGGATGAGTCAGTATTACCTTACGCTATGGTTAGAAAAGCAAATTGGGTTCAAAATTGGGCTTATTTGAAACAATATAATTTTGAAACCATTAATCCAATCTTACCTAATATGTATGGTCCTGGAGATCATTTTGACGAGATTCGCTCCCATGCCTTGGGAGCTCTAATAATGAAATTTATTGAAGCGAAAAGAAAGAATTATCCGGAAGTTGTTGTTTGGGGTACGGGAAAGCCAATCAGAGAGTGGTTATATGTTAAAGATGGAGCAGAAGCCTTGGTTAGAGCTTTGGAAATAGAACCAATGATAGAACCGATTAACATTGGTGACGGGGAAGGAATTTCAATTCTAGAACTGGCTAAACTGATAAAAGAAATAGTTGGTTATAAAGGAAAGATAGTTTTAGATAAATCAAAGCCGGATGGAGCTCCTTGTAAGATAATGGATGTAGAAAAAATGAAGGAAGTTTTTAATTGGGTACCCTCAACCGGTTTGAAGGAAGGAATTAAAAAAACTGTTGAATGGTATTTAACTAATAAATAACTTGAAATTATGAAAAGAAAAATTATACCTCAAATTAAACCTTGGCTTGGCAAAGAAGAGATACGCGAGGTTAGTGAGACAATTAAAAATTCTTGGATTACTGGCGGTCCAAAAGTTAAAGAGTTCCAAGAAAAAATTGCCAAACTTTGTCAAGTAAAACACGCAATCGCTGTTTGTAATGGGACCCAAGCTTTATATATTGGATTAAAGATATTGGGTATTGGTAGAGATGATGAAGTTATTGTACCTGATTTTACTTTTATTGCTTCAGCCAATGCAGTAGTTTGGACTGGAGCCAAGCCGGTTTTTGTTGATGTTGATGCCAAAACTTTTAATATTGATCCGGCAAAGATTGAAAAAGTAATTACTCCAAAAACTAAGGCTATAATGCCAGTTCATATTTATGGCCAGGCGGCAAAAATGCTGGAAATCTGCAAGATTGCTAAAAAATACAGATTATATGTAATTGAAGATGCTGCTCAAGGAATTAAAGTAACATATGACGGAAGACCAGTTGGCGGATTTGGAGATGTTGGTTGCCTTTCTTTTTATGCCGATAAAACCCTAACCACTGGTGAAGGGGGAATGGTTCTTACTAATGATGATAAATTGGCTAAGAAATGTATAATTTTAATAAATCAAGGAAGAACTGGGCGCGGTTGGTATATTCATGACTACATAGGTTATAATTTTCGTCTTACTGACCTTCAGGCAGCAATTGGTCTTGCTCAATTAAAGAAACTTCCAACTATTATTAAAAGAAAGAAAAGAAATGAGAAATTATACCGCAAATATCTAACTGGTGTACCTGGTCTTGAGTTCCCCTACATTGATCCTCGAGGGTTTGATGTCCCTTTTAGGATAAACATTTTAGTTAAAAAGCCCCAAGCTCTTTTTGAGTTTTTAGAGAAAGAAGGTATTGGGACAAAAAGATTTTTTTACCCATTACATCTACAGCCTTGTTATAATATTAAGGGAAATTTTCCTAATTCCATTACTGCTTATGAAAGAGGTTTATCTTTACCTTCGGCCGTTACCCTGAAAGAAGAAGAGATTTACTACGTTTGTCAGAAAATAAAAAAGTTTTTGTGTTGAGGATATAATTGATGAAATAATATCAACATCGGAGAAATAAAATAAGCCAGAACTAGTGAATTTGGATTTAAAGCCAAAACAAATTTTGAACAAGGATTTAAAAAGACAATTAAATGGTATTTAAAAAATTATGCAAAGCAATAATAAAGAAAAAATTTTAGTTACTGGAGCCGGAGGGTTTATTGGTCATTATATAGTTAGATTTTTGAAAGAAAAAGGTTATTGGGTTAGGGGAGTTGATGTTAAATATCCAGAATTTTCCCCCAAAGATGAAGCCGATGAATTTTTAATTTTAGATTTGAGAAATTTTCAAAATTGTCTAAAGGCAACTAAAGGGATAGACAAAGTTTATACCTTCGCTGCCAATATGGGGGGTATTGGTTTTATTACTTTTCACAAAGCCGATGTAATGAGAGATAATGTTTTGATAAATGTTAACATGGCTGAGGCCTCAAGAAAAAACGAGGTAAAAAGATTATTTTATTCTTCATCTGCTTGTATTTATCCTATATCCAAGCAAGAAAGCTCGGAAGTTATACCTTTAAAGGAGGATGATGCTTATCCGGCTGATCCCGATAATGAGTATGGTTGGGAAAAAATTTTTTCTGAAAGAATTTACCAAAATTATCACCAAGATTATAGATTGGAAGTCAGAATAACAAGATACCACAATATTTATGGTCCAGAAGGGACATATGAAGGGGGAAGGGAGAAATCTCCTGCTGCTATATGTAGAAAAGTTATTTTGGCTGAAAATGGAGGAGAAATTGAAATTTGGGGAGATGGAAAACAAACTCGTTCTTATTGCTATATTGATGATTGCTTAGAAGGAACTTATAGATTAATGGAATCAGATTATAGAGAACCTTTGAATATTGGTTCTGATAGATTGGTAACTATTGATCAATTAGTGGATATTGTTTCAAAAATCGACAATAAAGAATTAAAAAAGGTTTATCAATTAGATAAACCTCAAGGAGTCAGAGGAAGAAATGCCGATTTAACAGAACTTAAAAAAAATCTTGATTGGGAACCGCAAACTTCCTTAGAAAAGGGTTTAGAGAAAACTTATAAATGGATTCAAGGAGAATTGTCGAAATAATATGGATTTAAAAAGTGAAATTCGCTACGACACTACAAAGTCCGATGGTCAGCCCCACTGCTGTCTTAATATCTCCCGAGCCAAAAAAGAATTCGGCTTTATTGCAAAAACACCCCTTGAAGATGGATTAAAGAAAACAATTGATTGGTATTTATATGGAAAATAAAATAAAGAACAATTATTCTATCGGAGTAGTAACATACGTAGCAAGATATGAAAAATATTTTATTCCCCTTATTAAACAATTAACCAGCGTTTTTCCGGATAAAGAGATAATTTGCACAATCAATGGTCATCCTGACAGTTCTTTGCAAATAGAATACTTAAAAAATGTTACGACTTTTTTAAGTCAATTTCCTAATATTAAGTATGTCACCTATGAAACACATCAGCCTCTTGCTAAATCTTTTAATTGGCTGATATTAATGTCTTTTTCTCCGGCTGTTTTAATTTTAAATGATGATGTCAAAATTAATTTACTCTTTAGAAAAGATTTTGAGAGAATTTTTGCAGAGAATCAAGATTTTTTTGTTATTAATGAAAGTTGGAGTCATTTCTTAATTTCCAAGAATACGATTAAAGAAATTGGCTGGTTTGAAGAAAGATTATTAGGGATGGGGGACGAAGACGGCGATTATATGATTAGGATGACCGAGAAGGGCAAAAAGATAAATAAGGTATTATGTCGAGGTATTATTAATTATGTAGCAAAACAAGAAAATCCTGGCTGGAAAAATATTTCTGGTATTGCTCATGGAAAATATTCTACTATTAATAAAGAATTTATGGCTAAGAAATGGTCTCCAGATCATTTTAAAGAAGGGAAAGTGGTTTTAATAGAAGGAATGGAAACACCAATTTTTTATGATTTTTCCTGTTTAGATGATAAAAATATATTTTCACCGATTACTAATAGATATAATCAATTGAAACCAAAATCGTATTTGAAATTTTTAATACCATTAAATATTATTTATAGTTTTATTAGAAAGTCGGGCGGTCATTTATATCGTTTTATAAAGAAGAAAATTAAAATCTAATTTTATAAATTAAGTTTTTTAAAATCATGAATGACGATAAGAAAACAATTTTAGTTACTGGAGGCGCAGGATTTGTAGGTCATCATTATGTTGACCACTTACTCAAAAAAACCGACTGGAATATAGTAATTTTAGACTCTTTAAATTATGCTGGTAGTTTGAATAGAATTACTGATAGTGAAGTTTTTGATCCAAAGAGGATTAAATTTATCTGGCATGACTTGCAATCTCCAGTTTCAGAAACTACTCATAAATTGATTGGAAGATTAGATTATTGTGTCCATCTTGCTGCAGAATCGCATGTAGATAGAAGTCTGGAAGATAGTATTCCTTTTGTAATGTCTAATGTGGTAGGAACTGCAAATTTATTAGAATATTTTAGAAATTATCAATCAAAATGCAAAACTCTAATATTCTCAACTGATGAAGTATTTGGGCCAGCACCGGAAGGAGTTTATTTTAAAGAGGACGATAATTTTAGACCATCTAATCCATACTCAGCCAGTAAAGCAGGAGAGGAGATGATTGCTTATTCTTTTGCCCACGCTTTTGATTTGCCTATTTCTATTGTTCGCTCAATGAATATTATTGGGGAAAGACAACATTATGAGAAATTTGTTCCAAAGACAATTAAAGCAATTTTAGATGGAAATAAAATCATTTTACATGGAAGAGGGAGAGGAGATTTATCTTCGAGATGCTGGATTCATGCTAGAAATGTAGCTGATAGTTTACTGTTTCTATTAGATAAGGCAAAAAAAGAAGAATTTTATCATATTGTAGGAGAAGAAAGGACTGTTTTAGAAGTGGCAGATTGGATTTGTGAAGTAATCAAAGGGAGAAAATTAAAAGATGAAGAAATTGAATTTGTGGATTACCGTATTGCGAGATCAGGGCATGATAAGAGGTATGCTCTTTCCGGGGAGAAATTAGCCAAAATGGGCTGGAAAACACCTGTTGATTTAGAAAAGTCACTTAAAAAAATAGTGAAATGGACATTAGAACATCAAAAATGGATAAACCTATAAAGAAAGAGAATTTTATACATAAAATAAGTTGTAGAATTTGTGGAAACTCTGATTTAGTAAAAATTTTAGATTTAGGGAAAATGCCATTAGCAAATGCTTTTTTGAGAAAAGAGGATTTAGGCGATCCTGAACCGAAATTTCCTTTGGCTATATATTTTTGTAAAGATTGCGGACTTTTACAAGTTTTAGATATTATAAATCCTGAAATACTTTTTAAACATTATTATTATTTAACTTCCACCAGTAAACCATTAGCAAATCACTTTATTGAGTTAGGTAAAAATTTAGTAGATAGGTTTATTGAATCAAAGAATGATTTAGTAATAGATATTGGTGGAAATGATGCTGTCTTATTGAATAGTATTAAAAATAGATGTCGGGTGCTTAATATAGAACCAGCACAAAATATAGCGGGGATATCTAGAGAAAAAGGTGTCAATACAATTGACAAATTCTTTACAGCGGAATTAGCAGAAAAAATTTTTAAAAAATACAGTTTTGCAAAAATTGTTATTGCAAGTAATGTAATCGCTCATATCGATGATCTAAAAGATATATTGGAAGGAGTGAAGATTTTAATTGGCGATAATGGAGTTTTTGTCTTTGAGGTACATTGGGTTGCCAATTTAATGGGGCTAAGGGGTATTGGTGGTTTTGACCAAATTTATCATGAGCACCTTTCTTATTTCTCTTTATTGACGCTTAAGAAATTAATTGATCAATTTGGTTTAAAAATTTTTGATATCAAATTAATCCCAATACACGGTCAATCTTTACGGGTTTATGTAGGCAAAAATTGTAAGATTTTAGATTCAGTTAAGAAATTTTTAAAAGAAGAAAAGAATTTAGGTTTAGACAGAATAGAAACATATATGGATTTCACTGAGAAAGTTGAGAGAAATAAAAACGAATTAAAAAATTTACTTTGGGGATTAAAAAAAGAGAACAAAAAAATTGTTGGCTATGGTGCTCCGGCAAAAGGCAATACTTTGCTAAATTATTTTCAGATAGATAGCAAAATTTTAGATTTTATTGTTGACGACTCTCCTCTTAAACAAGGATTATATACTCCGGGCACCCATATTCCTATTTTCTCGTCAAAAAAATTGAGAAAAGAAAAACCAGATTATTTATTACTTCTTGCCTGGAATTACGCCGAATCAATTTTAAAAAAAGAACAAAAATTAAGAGATAAAGGAGTTAAATTTATTATTCCTATTCCTAAAGTAAAAATTGTTTAACTTATAAAGTATTTAATAAAAATATAAGAATATGGAAACAAAAAATATTCCTACAATTATTTTAGCCGGTGGAAAAGGAATGCGTTTACTTGAAGAAACTGAATTTAAGCCAAAGCCAATGATTGAGATAGGGGGCAGGCCTATCTTATGGCATATTATGAAAATATATGACCATTTTGGGTATAAAGATTTTATATTGGCTCTTGGTTATAAGGGGGATTATATAAAAGATTATTTTTTAAAACAAAAATATTATGAATCAGATTTTTGTTTAGACACAAAAGATGGAGAAATTTCAAATATTGTTCCGAATGATCATTTTAATAAAGATAACTTTAAGATAACTTTTGTAGATACTGGATTAGAAACACCACATGGCGAAAGAATTTTAAAACTTAAAAAATATATTACCGGAGATTTATTTATGGTAACTTATGGAGATGGCGTGGCAAATATAGATATTAATAAATTAGTAGAATTTCATAAAAATAAAGGAGTAATGGTAACAATGACTGGCGTACATCCCATTTCAAGATGGGGGTTAATGAATACTGATGAAAATGATATTGTAACTCAATTTTCTCAAAAACCAGCTCTTTTTGATTATGTAAATGGGGGATTTATGGTATTTAAAAAAGAATTTTTAGATATTTTAAAGCCAGGAGATATGATAGAAGATGCTCTTTTAAGATTAATTCCTCAAAAACAGATAGCCCTATATAAACATGAAGGTTTTTGGTTTGGCATGGATACTTATAAAGATTTTATGTTTCTAAATAATCTTTGGGAAGAAGACCCCAAATGGAAAGTTTGGGAATAAAATATGGAAAATTTTAAATCAAAAAATATATTAGTAACAGGAGGAGCTGGATTTATAGGAAGTCATTTAGTGGATAGATTAATAAAAGAGGGTCATAAAGTGGTTATTATTGATGATTTATCTACTGGTAGAGAAGAGAATCTAAATCCTAAGGCAAGGTTTTATAAGATTGACATCCGAAATCCAAAAATTTCTCAAATTCTTAAGAAAGAAAGAATAGAAGTAGTTTTTCATTTAGCTGCTCAGCCACTTGTAGAAGTTGCCTATAAGAATCCATTAGAAACAATTGAAACAAATATTATGGGAACGGCCAATATTCTTGAGGCTTGTAGGTTAAAAGGAGGTTTAAGATCAATTATGGTGGCTTCGTCTGATAAAGCTTATGGTAAGGCAGAAAAATTGCCATATACCGAAGAAACTCCGCTTAAAGGAGATCATCCTTATGAGGTTTCTAAATCTTCTGCTGATTTAATCGCTAGAACGTATTTTAAAACCTATGGGTTGCCAGTGACTGTTACTCGTTTCGGTAATGTATTTGGTTCGGGTGATATCAACTTTAATCGACTTATTCCCGGCATTTTTAAATCAATCCTTACAAATACCGAGTTTTTGATTAGAAGCGATGGCAAAATGGTCCGTGAATATATTTATGTAGATGATATAGCAAATGGCTGTATGAAATTAGCTCAAAATATAGACAGCATTAAAGGAGAAGCTTTTAATTTTGGTAGCAAAAATATTTTTAGCGTTAGAGATATTATTAAAAAAATCGAAGAGATATTAAATGTAAAAGTTAATTATAAAATTTTAAATATAGCTAGAAACGAAATACAAAAGCAATATCTTGATTGGACAAAAGTAAAAAAGATATTGGACTGGGAACCAAAAACTAATTTTGAAGAAGGAATAAAAGAATCATTTAATTGGTATAAAGATTTTTTTAAACAATGAAAATTACATTTCTTGAAACCAATAGATTGTTGGTCGGCCGGGAATGGATAGTTGGTTGATTTATAAAGCCAGGACTCTTAAAATTCCGGTGATTGATGTAACTGAATTAATTACTATTATTCACCAAACCCATAATTACCCCAGAAAAAAGAAACCATTTTTTGAAATCGAAAGAAAAAGAAACCTTAAATTAGCTGGTGGCTTTTCTCGTATGTGTACCTTAAGAGATACCGATTGGGTTTAAAGACATTGCTTTCTTTGAAAAAGGGCTTTAAAAAACTATTCAATGGTATTGTAATCTTAATTAATATGCTGAATCATTTTAAAAAACAAGTATGAAAAAGATAATATTAATAATTCCTCCATTTCCTAAATTATTTGATCCCACTATATTTCCACCATTAGGAATGCTATATGTAGCTGCGGTCCTAGAAGAAAATAATTTTGATGTTAAAATATGCGATTTGCGAGAGAATTTCGATTTAACTAAAATCCCAGAAGCAGATATCTATGGTACCACGGGCCATGTTACAGAAGTAAATGAACTTAGACAGATAGGAAAATATCTAGATGGAAAGGGATTAAGGATAATAGGTGGAGTACATGCCACCCATATGCCTGAAGATTTTATTGGATATTATGATACCATTTTGAGAGGAGATGGGGAAATAACAATATTGGATATTATAAATAATCAACTAACTGGAATTATAAATGGAAAGACAGTAGAAAATATAGATACTATACCATTCCCTGCAAGGCATTTATTACCAAGAGATAAAATTGTATCTGAAGATTCTCTTGGAGGCTATGGATATTCTGAAGGAAGTCCAGAAGCAACAGTTATGTATACATCAAGAGGATGTCCTTTTAGGTGTGCATTCTGTTCAAATATCCCTCAGCCAATAAGATTTCATAGTCCAGAATATGTTCTATCAGAAATTAAATATTTGATGAAAACTTATTCAGTTAGTCACTTTAATATCATGGATGATCATTTTACATTAAACAGATTAAGATCACAAAAACTTGCTGAATTATTAGAACCATTAAATATAGAATTCAAATGTATGGCAAGACCAGATTCGCTAGATGAAGAAATGTGTATATTGCTTAAAAGAATGGGCTGTATAGAAATTCAAATGGGAGTCGAATCTGCTGATGAGAATGTATTGAAGTTAGTGAACAAACCAATGAATTTAGAAAAGGTAAAAGAAGTGATTAAAAGAGTTAAATCGCTTGGAATTATAGCAAAAATATTCCTAATAGCTGGTCTTCCAGGTGAAACATGGGAAAGTATAGAAAAGACTAAACAATTTATAAGAGAGACTCAGCCAGATAAATGCCCACCAACTCTTTTTATGCCATTTCCAGTATGTGATATCTGGAAAAATCCAGATAAATATGGAGTAAAAATACTAACAAAAGAATATTCGAAGTATTTCATGAGATATCCTACTGAATCTGTAATAGAAACTAAAGAATGCTCGGCAGAAGAATTGACTGAACATTTTAATCATCTACGTGATTATGTAAATTCTAATGAATGGAGAAAGAAAAATGTATAAAATAACTCAAGATGGTCGGCCTCATCGACTTTTAGATATTTCAAAAGCTAGAAAGGAGTTTGGGTTTAAAGATATTGCTTCCTTTGAAGAAGGGCTTTAAAAAACTATTCAATGCATTGTAATCTTAATTAATATGCTAAATCATTTTAAAAAAACAAGTATTTTAATAGGAATAGCAATAATTATCATCGTTACTTTTGCAGTGTTTTCCGATAAGATCGGCCATTTGTTTTATAAAGAAGAAATTAAAATTTCACAAGAAAATGTTCAACAGGTTATTGAAGAAAAAGTAACTTTGATAATTGATAACGGCGAAGAAACTCCAAAAAACATTGAAGTGAAATTCCAAGAAGGCATGACCGCTTTTGATCTGTTAAAAAATGAAATAGAAAAAGCAGATATAGTTTTAAAAACAAAAACCTATGACATAGGAATTTTCATTGAAGTTATTGGAGATAAAGAAAATGGAGAAGATGGGAAATATTGGATGTATTACGTTAATGAAGAAATGCCGATGGTGGCTGCTGATAAAAAAGAAATAGAACCAGGAGATAAGGTCGAATTTAAATTCGAAAAATCATCATTTTAATTAAAAATTATGAAAGACGTTATTCTTTCTCGAAAGGGAAAAATTTTAGAATTTATTTTTGCTTCAATTCTTGTTTCTTTGATAGTGATATTAAGACTCCTTCCCCATCCTCCCAATTTTGCCCCGATTGCAGCGATTGCTTTATTTGGAGGAGTTTATTTCTCCAGAAAATTAGCTTTTATTTTACCAATGGCAGCAATGATAATTTCAGATATCTTTATTGGTTATTACGAAACCAGTTTAATGATTTTTGTCTATGGCAGTTTTCTTTTATTTGTTATTTTAGGATTTTGGTTAAAGAAACACAAAAAATGGTATACTATCGGGGGAGCTGCGATAATATCAGCAATTTTGTTTTTTGTCATTACTAATTTTGCTGTCTGGGTCTTTACTCCTTGGTATGCTAAGACTTTTTCTGGAATAATCCAGTGTTATTTAATGGCTATCCCATTTTTCAAAAATACTTTGTTAGGGAATTTGTTTTACACGACTGTCCTTTTTGGAGCTTACGAGATAATCGAAGTTTGGATAAGGAAGAAATTTAGAATAACACAAATAGCTGCAAATAAATGTATGAAAAATTTGTTTATCAACCCCTTTGTTCCAACAGAAAAAGTTTATGGGAAAAATTTAAGAAGTTAGGCATGATCTAGTCGCCTTTAGGGATGGCTTATATTGCTGGCCTTCTTGAAAAAAATGGTTATTCTGTCCAAACTCTTGATGCTAATTTTTATCAATTAATCATCCCAGAGATTAATGAAGAGATAGGAAAAAGTCAGCCTGATATTATTGGTCTCTATGTAACAACAATGGGATACTACAAAGTCAAGGATTTAGCTACGGTAATCAAAGAGCAATGTTCCAACCTTCCAATTATGATTGGGGGTCCTCATCTTTCAGTGATGGATTAGGTTTAATTCGGGAGGTTAATAAAGTTAATTTTATGAAAAAAGTTTTAATAACCGGTGGAACCGGATTTATTGGGAGAAATATATTAGAATCTTTTTTGAATGAGAAATATGATTTTATTGCTCCAACACAGCAAGAACTTGATTTGATTGATTCAAAAAAAGTAGAAGATTTCTTTAAAAAAAATAAAATAGATATTGTTATTCATGCTGCAGATAAGCCAGCTCACAGGAATGCTCCTGATCTAACAAACATTTTTTATACTGATATGCAGATGATTATGAATGTCATTCGTAATTCAAACTACTATGAGAAAATGATTGTTTTATCTTCTGGCTCAATTTATGACAAGTGCAACTATGAGCCGAAAATGAAAGAAACATATTTTGATAAATATGTGCCTTCAGACGAACATGGATTTTATCGTTATGTTTCAGCAAAGATTATTGAGAAGATGTCCAATATTATAGAATTAAGGATTTTTGGAATATTTGGGAAATACGAATATTATGCAATAAGGTTTATTTCAAATGCTATTTGTAAAGCAATCTTTGATTTGCCAATTACCATTAAACAAAATAAAAAATTTGATTATTTATATATTAATGACCTTATACCTATATTGGATCACTTTATGGAGAATGATGTCTCTTATAAAGCATATAATGTTAGTCCTGGTAATTCCGTAGACCTTTATTCTCTAGCGAAAATAATTAAAAAGATATCTGGCAAGGATTTGCCAATAATCATTAAAAAACCAGGAATAGGGTTAGAATATAGTGCTGACAACTCACGTTTAGAAAAAGAGATCCCAGATATTAAATTTGCGCCAATAGAATCAAGTATTAAGGAACTGTATCAATGGTATACAGAAAATAAAAATTTAATTAACAAGGAATCATTATTAATTGATAAATAATATAATTAAATAAAAATTATGAAAAATATAAATTCAAGACCATTATTTATTTTTGAAATGGCTAACAATCATCAAGGCGATGTTAAACATGGCTTAAGAATTATTAGAGAGATTCATAAAGTTAGCAAAAACTTTAACTTTAATTTTGGGTTTAAATTTCAGCATAGGGATATAAACACATATATCCACCCAGATTTTAAGAAAAGGCTTGATATGAAATATGTTAAGCGTTTTTCAGAAACAAAATTAAGCGAAAAAGAATTTAAAATTCTAAAGCATGAAGTTGAGAAATTGGGTTTTCTCTCAATTTGTACTCCATTTGATGAAAAATCAGTTGATTTTATTGAAAAACATAATTTTAATATTCTTAAAATAGGCAGTTGTTCTTTTACAGACTGGCCCCTTTTAGAAAGAATTGTCAAAACAGACAAACCAATTATTGCTTCTGTTGGAGGGGTATCTTTAAAAGATATAGACAATGTAGTAAGCTTTTTTCAACATAGGGAAAAGAAATTTACTTTAATGCATTGTGTCGGACAATATCCGACTCCAATGACTGGTGTTCAGTTAAATCAAATTGACCTATTAAAGAAAAGATATCCTGATGTAGAGATAGGTTATTCTACGCATGAAGAACCAGATAATTTTGATGCTGTTAAGATGGCTATAGCCAAAGGAGCAACTGTTTTTGAAAAACATGTGGGGATAAGAGATGAAAAAATTGAACTTAATACTTATTCTGCTACGCCTGATCAGGTTGAAAAATGGCTTACAGCAGCTAAACAAGCGTTTAATATGTCTGGAATTACTGAAAAAAGGATGAAATTTGGCGAAAAAGAGATGTCTGACTTAAAACGTTTTAAACGAGGAGTTTTTGCTAAAAAAGATATTAAAAAGAATGAGAAACTTGATTCCTCAAACATATTTATTGCTTGGCCTAATCAAGACAAACAACTTTTAGCGAATGATGTATCAAGATATATAGTATATCAACCAAAGAAAAATATCAAAAAGAATGCACCAATTTTTGTTTCAGATATGAATAAGTCAAATCAAAGAGAACAAGTATATAAAATTATTCTTGAGGCCAGAAAACTTTTACAAAAAGCTAAAATATCTTTGCCAGATAAATTAGAAATTGAAATATCCCACCATTATGGAATTGATAATTTTTATAAGACAGGGGCAGTTATAATTACTTGTGTTAATAGAGAGTATTGTAAGAAGATAATGATTTTATTCCCTGGGCAAAAGCATCCTACTCATTTTCATAAACAGAAAGAAGAAACATTCCAAATATTATATGGTGAAATGAATGTTGAGCTTGATGACAAAAAGAAAAAGTATAAAGCAGGGGATATTATTTTAGTACAACCTGGAATTAAGCATAATTTCAGCACTGAAAAAGGAGTTATTTTTGAAGAAGTCTCAACTACACACTTTAAAAAAGATTCTTTTTATGATGATAAAAAGATAATGGCCAATAAAGATAGGAAAACACACTTAACTTATTGGTTGAATATAGATTAAAATTTATGTTAATAGATAAATGTAGAATATGCAATCATAAATTCTTTGAAAAACCATTGTTGCATTATAAAAATATGCCAAGGGTTGCTCAGTTTTTACCAGATGATAAGGAACTCAAAGATGATAAAGGGATTGACTTGGAAGTATGTCAATGTTCAGGCTGTGGATTAGTGCAGTTAAGCAATGACCCAGTTCCTTACTATAAGGATGTTATACGTGCCTCTGCTGTTTCAGATGAGATGAAAGATTTTCGCACTAAACAATTTGATGACTTTATCCAGAAATTTTCACTCAAAAACAAAAAAATTATTGAAATTGGTTGTGGACGTGGAGAATATTTATCTATTATGGAACAACGTGGTGCAGATTCTTATGGGTTAGAAAACTCAATTGAATCAGTACATGAATGTATTAAAAATGGTTTAAAAGTTTCAAAAGGATTTATCGAGAATAGTGATTGTAAGATAAACAATGCTCCATTTGATGCTTTTTTTATTTTGAATTTTCTTGAACACCTGCCTGACCCAAACTCAACTCTTAGTGGAATATATAATAATTTAGCAGACGATGCTGTGGGGATTGTTGATGTGCCTAATTTTGATATGGTTTTGCACAAAAATCTCTTTTCTGAATTTATGAATGATCATCTATTTTATTTTACAAAGCAAACATTAAATACGATACTAGAATTAAATGGTTTTGAAGTTATTGAGTGCAATGAAGTGTGGCACGATTATATAATCTCTGCCATTGTAAAAAAAAGTAAAAGATTAGACATATCCCATTTTTATAAACATCAGGAGAAGATTAAAAATGAGATAGAAGAATATATACATCGTTTTAAAAATAGAAGAGTAGCAATATGGGGAGCTGGACATCAGGCTTTAGCAATTATTTCTTTAATGAACTTAACCGACAAAATTAAATATGTTGTTGACTCTGCAGTATTTAAACAGGGAAAGTATACGCCGGCTACACATATTCCAATAGTTTCTCCTGATATGCTTAATTCAGATCCAGTGGATGCTGTGATTGTTATGGCGGCTAGTTATTCCGATGAAGTAGCAAAGATTATACGCCAAAAGTTTGATAAAAATATAAATGTTGTTATATTGAGAGATTTCGGGTTAAAAGAAATCAAATAAACACTGTCCGGTAATGAGTTTTTATAGTTGAGATTTTTTCGACAAACACCATTAACTTATTAATTAAAGAAGCTTCAATGAAAACAAAAAAAGCAAAATTAATATCTCAAGTACATCACAAAAATAGATTAGCGTTACAAGAGCGAATTCCACTTGCAACACCACTTGTTATTTATATTGAAACTTCAGGGTATTGCAATCTAAAATGTGTATTCTGTCCTCATGGTATTGAAGGAAAACTGCTGAAAAAGGATTATATGTCTGTTAAGTTGTCTAAAAAGTTGATAGATGAATTGTCTGTGTTTCCTAATAAGATTAAACTATTGCGTTTCTGTGGAACAGGAGATTCTTTAATGAATAAAGATATTGTAGAAATACTGCGATATGCAAGAGAACAAAAGATTGCGGAGAAGATAGAGATGATTACTAATGGTATCTTACTTAACGATAACTTGATTAAAATTCTACCAAGCTTTCTTGATAGAATAATAATCTCTATCGAGGGATTATCTTCAAAAGACTACCAGCATATCTGTAAAACAGATATAGATTTTCAGAAATTAGTAGATAATATTAAATCCCTATATAAAAACAAGGGGAAATGCATAATGCATATTAAAATTCATAATGAAGCTACTTCTTCTGAACTTAAGAGAACAACATTTTTAAATATATTCAGTGACTATTGTGATGAAATTTATATTGAGAAATTAGTTCCTATGTGGCCTCAACTTAATGCTCCTTATTTTGCTAATTTTACAGATGAATTTAGATTTGGAGGACAGGCTACTAAGCGAAAAGTCTGTCCACAGATATTTAAGAGCTTGCAGGTTCAAGCGGATGGAGAAATTTTGCCCTGTTGTGTTGATTGGAAAAGGATAAATGTATTAGGAAATATCAATAAGGATTCACTTTTTGAAATTTGGAATGGTGAAAGGTTAAGAAAATTACAAATTGGGCACTTAATTGGAGACAAAGATAAAATTGAACCATGTAAAGATTGTAGGATGAATGATTATTGTGAGCTTGACAATATTGATTCGTATAGAGATGAATTATATCAACACATAGTAAAATGAAAAAAGTTATAAATAATAATTTAGTAATAGGATTAGTAAGTGTTGTTATTCCCGTATATAATGTTGAAAAATTTTTAAAAAAATCCATAGAAAGTGCCATAAACCAAAGTTATAAAAAAATTGAATTAATATTGGTTAACGATGGTTCAATTGATAATAGTGGCAGAATATGTGATGAATACGTGCGGAATGATAAGAGAATTAGAGTAATACACACAAAAAATAATGGTCCAGCAGCTGCAAGAAATAGGGGTATAATAGATTCAAAAGGAGAATTTATATTTTTTCTTGATTCTGATGATTCCATTAAAAATGATGCAATAAGCTCATTAGTAAAAAGTTATAACCGATATAAAGCAGATATAATTATAGGAGACTTCAGAAAGGTTGATGATAGTAATTCTAACTCTGGACATAACCGTGTTTTCTCGGACAGTAAACTATTAACGAAACAAGATATTATAGCTTATGTCGGATGGTATTTAAAAAAGCCAAATAAATTTCCGTTACTTGCACATTCTTGGGGAAAATTATTTAAGTCATCGATCATTAAAAATAATAGTATTTATTTTGATACTGATTTACGAACGTTTGAAGATGTAGCTTTTAATTTTGATTATCTAAATTACACGAACAAGGTGTTCTTTTTAAAAGAAACAATATATAATCATTTGATTCACAATAATTACATTTCAGCTACGATGGCAATAGGGGCAAATCCTATAAAATTGTTTGGATATAAAATAGCTCTTACTAAAATAAAGGATTTTCTTAAAAATTGTAATTCTAATGCCGATATAAGGAAAAAAATTGGACATGCTGATGTTTGTTTTACCATAATCCAATTAGTTCGTATTTGTGGGCAGATTAACAATAATAATAAAAAAAAGATTTATAAACTTATTAATGAAATAATTAGCGACTCAAATTTTAGAAATAATTTGCAATCTTATTCTCCATCAAAGGATGATAGTAGAATTCTTCCTCTCCTGATGAAATTGAAACTTATTTTACCTATTATTTGGATTTGCAAGTATAAGGCTCGTAAGAGATATAAAAAGTCGTAATATTTAACAATATCAAATGAACATTATTGAAAAAATTAAAAGTGAAAAACTTCCGGTAATAATATTCGGCGCTAGAATTGTTGGAGAGGCGTTATTCCATGCATGCTGCAATGCTGGGATTAAAGTTGAATGTTTTTGCGATAACAACATCAATGAAACTAAATCTTCTAAGTGTGGGATTGAAGTAATCCATACATCTGATTTAAAAAGGAAATATCAGGATGCGATTTTTCTAATATCTGCAGCTGATATAAAAGATGTCGTTGAGCAATTAAATTCTTTAGAATATTCTAAATGGCATTCCTGCAGTTTATTGTTAAGAGATTTCGATATCTATCAATATCAATTTAGCGCCCCAATGGATTTTGTTGAATATGGAGTTAGTACGTGCATTTTATGCCACGATAGTTATCTAACTCCTAATAAACTTTTTTTAAGAAGCGCAGATATCATTATTACTGAACGTTGTTCTTTAAAGTGCAGGGACTGCTCTAATCTTACACAATATTACAAAGATCCCAAGGATTGCGATATCAAAGGATTAATAAAATCTATAGATGCATTTTGTACTATTATAGATGAGATTAATGAGTTTAGAGTTATTGGTGGCGAGCCATTTATGAATAAAGATTTTGATTTAGTAATAAAGAGATTATCTAATGAACCTAAAGTAAGAAAAATTGTAATTTATACAAATGCGACAATAATTCCTAAAGATGAAAAAATAGAATGTTTAAAAAATAATAAAGTATTATTTATAATTACAGATTACGGTACGCTTTCAAGAAACTTAAAGGGTTTAACTGAAAAATTATCAAACAATAATATAGCTTTCTATGTGCAAAAAGCTCATAAATGGACTGATTGTGCTAAAATAGGTAGACATTATCGTAACACAGAGCAACAAAAAGAGATTTTTAAAAAATGTTGTGCTAAAAATACTATTACTATATCAGATGGAAAATTGTATAGGTGTCCATTTGCTGCAAACGCTACGAGATTGCAGGCGGTTCCTGATTTTGAGAATGATTATATAGATTTTCTTAAAGAGTCGCTAGAAAGCACAGATATTTATGAAATAAAAAAGAAAATTAGAAAATATCTTTTAAAGAAAGATTTTCTTGAAACATGTGATTTCTGCAATGGGAGGTCTTTTGAGGATCCTGAGATAACACCAGCTATTCAAACAAGTAAACCCTTAGAATATAAAGAATATGGAAATCAAAAAAATAATTGATTTATTAGAATCTTTAGTCAAAAATCCGTCAGACGGCCTGCCAGAAGATATATTTCTTTTTATCAGCAGAATGACTCCACTTGTTAATGTAGATTTGCTGATAAAAAATGAAAAGGGGCAGACTCTTTTGACTTGGAGGGATGATGGGTATCATGAACCAGGCTGGCACATTCCAGGGGGGATTATAAAATATAAGGAAAAAGCATCTGATAGGATTAATGCTGTTGCCAAAAAAGAACTTGGTTCCAGAGTTGATTTTAGAAAAAAACCCTTAGCGATTAATGAGGTTATCTGTCCAAGAACGACTCGCGGTCATTTCATCTCCTTATTATACGAATGCAAACTAATTAGTTCGCTTGACGAAAGCCTCAAGTTTAAAAAAGGAACTCCAGAATCAGGACAGTGGACTTGGCATAGCAAGTGTCCAGATGATATAATCTCTATCCATGAGATGTATCGAAAATTTATTAACTAGAAAGATATTATGTTGACTCAACAGGAAAAATTAAAATCGACTGAAATTGGAAAAAGAAATTCTCTAAAAAAGGAGAAGCCATATGTCTATGAAAAAATTATGAAATATGGTGAAAAAGTTAAGAGAGGAGAAAGTGTAGCCATAATTCAATTTCAATATGATTATACTTGCAATTTTCACTGTGAGCATTGTTCAATAAAAAGGTTTCAAGGGAAAAAGGAAGGAAGGTTTTTTACGATTGATGATGTAAAAGAGCTTTCAAAGCAAGCTGATGAAATGGGGCTTGCACAAATTGTGATTACGGGCGGAGAACCATTAATATTTCCGGACTTTGACGATATAGTTAAAGCTATTGACCCTCAAAAATTCTGGATAGTTTCAGATACCAATGGATGGTTTTTAGATGCGGAAAGAGCAAAACATTTAAAAAGCATAGGCGTTGATAAGATACAATTAAGCATTGATAGTCTTTCGGCGGATGAACATGATAAGTTTAGAAATAAACCAGGATCGCATGAAAGATGTATGAGAGCTATTGATGCAGCTTTGGCTGCTGGACTAGATATTATTGTTCAAACTGTAGTTTGGAAAGAAAGAGTTAGATCAAAAGAATTTATTGATTTTTTGGAATTTATGAATGGAAAAGGCGTAGGAGTGTTTATATCATATGCCAAACCTGTTGGTTGTTGGGAAGGAAATTTTGATGCTCTCATCAATAAAGATGATATGAACTACATAAGAGAACTTGAGAAAAAATATAATGTTTTTACACATTTAACTCCAGCTTATGGTCTTAATTTAGGATGTATAGCAGTCAAAAGAATGATATCTATTACTAAATATGGAGATATAATGCCTTGTCCCTACATACATGTATCTCTTGGAAACTTTTTTAAAGAGCCATTAAGAGATATTATTGATAGAGGTATGAAAATTAAATATTTTGGCAAGCATGTTGATACTTGTCTTATTGCAGAAGATAGAGATTTTATTAATAATTACATAGTAAAAAAAGTATATGGCAATCCACTGCCAGTGCCTTATTCAGAAGTATTTACAAAGGATGATTTTATTGATTAAAAATATATGAAATTAAGTGATTATTTAACAAAATATTTAGAGAAAATTACTGATTCTGTTTTTTTATTGTCTGGTGGTGGAATTATGCATTTGGTTGATTCTTTGGGCAGGTCTAATCTTAATGTTTTTTGTTGCCACCATGAACAGGTAGCTGCTACGGCTGCTGAAGGATATGCGAGAATTAAGAATAAAATAGGAGTAGTTTGCGTTACTACTGGACCAGGCGGGACTAATGCAATTACTGGTGTAGCAGGAGCTTGGTTGGATAGCATACCAATGCTTGTAATCTCCGGTCAGGTAAAAAGAGACAATATAATGTCTTGCCAAAATGGAACTCCAAAAATCCGTCAACTTGGTTTTCAAGAAATCAATATCATTGATTTAGTTAGGCCGATCACTAAATATGCAGTTACTGTAAAAGATGAAAATCAGATTTTATATCACTTAGAAAAAGCTATTTTTCTAGCTACGCATGGCAGACCTGGACCAGTTTGGATTGATATTCCTTTAGATGTTCAGGCAGCAGAAATAGAACCAGAAAAATTAAAATTATTTGAACTTCCAAAAGTCTCTTTTTCAAAAGGCATTCCAATGAAGACGATAGTAGAATTATTACAGAAATCAAAAAGACCTCTATTAATGGCTGGTAATGGGATTAGATTAGCAGGTGGGGAGAAAATACTTTGGAAAGTTCTGGAAAAATTTAAAATTAATACCGTGACTCCGATTTTTTCATCTGATGACCTTGTTACTTATGATTATCCCTATTATTTAGGACGACAGGGAATACCCGGTAATGAGACAGCAAATTATGCAATTGATAACTGTGATTTACTTTTAATAATAGGCGAAAGAATGCAGTTAACTCAGACATCTTATGATTATGGGAAATTTGCAACTCAAGCGACAAAAATTATGGTTGATATTGACGAGGGAGAATTAAAGAAAAAAACTATTAAAATAGATATTCCAATTCTTTGTGATGCTAAGATATTTTTAGAAGAACTTTATAAAGAAGATATCACTTTAAATAGATGGGACGTAAAAGTGAGACCTGTTAATCCTGATGATTATCCTCAAAAGAAAGAATATGTTAATGTCTATAAGTTTTTAGAGGAATTAAATAAATATTCAAAATCTATGCCTGTTGCTACTGCTAATGGTATGGCTTCTGTAGCATCACATCAGGCTCTTAAAATATCTAAAGGCCAAAGATTCATAACCAATGCTGGTTTAGGGCAAATGGGTTCTGGGCTTCCTTTGGCTATTGGAGCATCTGTGGCAACAGGAAAAAAGCCAGTTGTTTGCTTGACTGGAGACGGCTCTATTATGCTCAATTTGCAGGATTTGCAGACAGTTTTACATCATAAACTACCATTAAAAATTTTTATCTTTAATAATAATGGATATTATTCTATCAGAAGTACTCATTTAAGATATTTTAATAAAGTCTTTGCTGCTGACCCAGATTCAGGAGTTAGTTTTCCAAATTTTGAAAAACTTATTACTGGTTGGGGGCTATCTTACAGAAAGATTGCCAATGATGATGAATTAGATAAAGTTAAAGAAGTAATAGAATTTGAAGGTCCAATTGTTTGCGAATTAATGATTGATCCAGCGCAACCAATGTTGCCACGCTGGGAAGCAGGATTATTAAAAGATAAAAAATTATAGTATGGCCTTTAAAAATATTATTTTTGATTTTGACGGGACCTTAGTTGATTCCAAGCCAGGCGTAGTTAAAACATTTCAAAGAATAGTTGAAGAATTAGCATCAAGGCGAGCAAAAGAACAAGAAATCATTCAATTAAGCGGAAAACCTTTAGTCCAAATAATAAGTATTCTTTTAGATACTAATAACGAAGTTCTTATTAGGAAAGGAAGCGATTTGTTTAAAGAATACTATAACAAGGAAGGAATTTATCAGAACATAGTTTATCCGGGGGTAAAGGAAATGTTAGAATTATTTAAAAATAGATCCTATCAACTTTTTATAGTAAGTAATAAAATAGAACAGTTTATAATTAAAATATTAGAACAGCACGATCTTAAAAATTATTTTAAATTTATTTTGGGGACAAACGGTACTGATGCCCAATCTAAAAAATCAGATTTAATTAAATCTATTTTAACTAATTACAAATTAAATAAAGAAGAAACAATTATAGTAGGCGATACTGAAAATGATATTATGGCTGCTAAAAAAAATCTTATTTATAGTATTGGAATAACTTGGGGTTATGGCTTAGAGAATGACTTAATTAAAGCCGGAGTTGATAAAATTTGTCATAGTGTTTTAGATTTAGAGCAATTTATAATTAAAAATCAATAAGATCAAAATGAAAAGAGAAAAACAAATTAGAAAACATATTTTCGAGAAAGTGAAAGCATTATATAAATTGAGAAAGAGCCAAGAAGAATTCATTCCTGGCAAAACCAGAGTTAATTATGCTGGCAGAGTTTATAACGAAAAAGAAATGATAAATTTAGTTGATGCTTCTTTGGATTTTTGGTTAACTGCTGGAAGATATGCTAAAAAGTTTGAAAAAGAGTTTACCAAATTTTTAGGAGCAAAATATTGCTTATTAACAAATTCTGGTTCTTCAGCTAATCTTTTGGTTGTTTCTGCTTTAACTTCTCCTAAACTTGGCAAGAGAAGATTAAAACCAGGTGATGAAGTGATTACTACTGCTTGTGGTTTTCCAACAACATTAGATCCTATTTTACAGAATAATTTGATTCCTGTTTTTGTTGATATTGACTTAGGAACATATAATATCCAAACAGATAAATTAGAAAAGGCAATTTCTAAAAAAACTAAAGCAATTTTTATTGCTCATACTCTAGGAAATCCTGTGAATCTTAATAAAATTCTGAAAATAGCAAGAAAACATAAACTTTGGCTTATTGAAGATAATTGTGATGCCTTAGGTTCAAAATATAAGAATAAATATACAGGAACATTTGGAGATATTTCTACTTATAGTTTTTATCCGGCCCATCAGATTACAATGGGAGAAGGGGGAGCTGTAGTTACAAATAATTTATTATTGAAGAAAATTATTGCTTCTTTTCGTGATTGGGGGAGAGATTGCTGGTGTGAACCGGGTTGTGATAATACTTGCGGTAAAAGATTCAGCCAGCAGTTTGGGAAAATGCCATTTGGTTATGACCACAAATATATCTATTCTCATATTGGATACAATTTAAAAATTACTGATATGCAAGCTGCAATAGGAACAGCCCAACTTGCAAAATTACCATCTTTTATTAAAAAAAGAAAGGAAAACTTTAATGAACTTTATAAATTTTTTAGACAATATAAAAAATATTTTATTTTACCTAAACCAGAAAAAAACTCTGAACCTTGTTGGTTTGGATTTCCACTTTTAGTAAAGAAAGATGCCCCATTTTCCAGAAATGAAATTGTAAAATATTTGGAAAATAATAAAATTGCTACCAGAATGCTTTTTGGTGGTAATCTAACAAAACAGCCAGCTTATCAAAATACAAAATATAGAATTTTTAATTCCTTAAAAAATACGGACTCAGTAATGAATAATCTTTTTTGGATAGGAGTATATCCGGGCATAAACAAGAAGATGCTTAATTATATAATAAAATCTTTTAAAGGATTTTTTAGAAAATATGAATAATATAACTTTTGTAGTGTTTACTTATAACGAAGAAAAGAGAATTGGCTACATTGTTCGTAATTTTATTAAATACGGAGAAGTTTTGGTACTAGACGATGGAAGCACTGATAGAACAAAAGAGATAGTTGAAAAATTAGGAGGAAAATTTATTTTAAGACCAAAAAACAAACAATTAGCTGTTGAAAACCAAGAAATGCTTAATTTTATTAAGCAATTAGTAAAAACGGATTGGATTTTTTGGGGGTTTGCGGATAATCTGATGCCAAAGACTCTTTTGGAAAAATTAGTTGAGATTTCACAACAAAATAAAATCAAATATGTTAGTATTCCTTTACACACTTATCTTTTAGGCTGCACAAAAAGACCCATGCAGGAAGGACATTCACCAAGGTTTTTTATAAAAGATTATATTGATTTTACAAATAATAAAATTCATGGTATGGGTAAATTTTTAGGTAATAAAAGTGAAATACTTACTTTACCAAATAAAAAACAATATGCTATATGTCATTATAGTACTTATAATTTAAAAAAATTTGTATTAGCTCACTTAATGTATGCAGAAGAAGAAGCTCAACAACATTTTAAAAATGGAAAGAAATTTAGCTTATTTTATATGATAGGAGGCATGATAAGATATTTTATATTATATTTTAAAAGAGGATTCAGAAGTGGGAAGAGTGGTTTCATTGTAAGTTTACGAAATGCATTTTTTAGAATGATGGTATCTGAGCGACTTTATGAGTTAGAAAATGATATTACTTTGGAATCAATGGAAAAAAAATATTCAGAAGCAAAAGAAGAACTTTTAAAAGATATTAAATAACTATTTTATTATGATAAGCTTAATTACTACCTTATATAGATCTGAGCATTATCTTAAAAAATACCTTGAGAGATCAAATAAATTTGCTAGTTTTTTACTAAGGAATAATGTTGATTTTGAAATTATTATTATTAGTAATGATTCTACAATAAGAGAGAAGCGAGAGTTAGAGAAATTTAAAAATTTAAATAAATGGGTTCGAGTATTTTATGTATCCCGAGAGTCGTGTTATGCTTCCTGGAACAGGGCAGTAGAGTTGGCAAAAAATAAAATTGTTGTTCCTTGGGATGTTGATAATAATAATTATCCTGAAGCGGTTATCGATGGTCTTAAATTAATCAAGGAAGGAGCAGAAATAGTTTATTTCCCATTTATTATAAAATGGTATATTAATTTTTTTAGTTTTTCTTTTGTAATACGTAAAAGAATGATATATCCTCCAAAATTCAATCGTAAAGAATTTACAAGATCAATGCATTGCGGACCGTTTTTTATTTTTACTAAATCTTTTTATAGAAAAGTTGGACCATTTGATGAACAATTTAAGATCGCTGGAGATTTTGATTGGTGTATAAGAGCAGCAAAAATTAATGATTTTAAATTATCAGAAAAGATTGCTGGTGAATTCTCCGTTTCTCGGGGAGCTTTAAGTAGTGGGAAAAATCCTTTACGCGAAGCAGAAAACAATGTAATCTACAAACGGCACAGTATTTTTGATAAAGTTAAAAAAGTTGATAGAAAATTAGAATCTTTATATGATCCAAAGAAAATATTTTGTAGTGATAAAAGTTTTGAATTATTTGACGTGAATAAATGAAATGAGAAATTTTATGGAAAAAGATGTTGAAAGTTATATAGTACATAATAAGCAATACGAGACCACCTCTGATTTTAAATGGCATCAAAAAAGATATAAAGAAGATGATAAGTTAAACTATTTTGAGAGGTTAGGATTTAAGAAGGTGATTGATGAAAACCCAAAAGTTAGAAATCTTCACGTTGATATTGGTTCAGGGGCAGGTGGGTTATTATTAAAAACAGCGCCATATTTTGAAACGGTAGTAGGTATTGAACCGTCAAAAGCAGCCGTAAAAATGGCGAGAATGTTTGCTAAAGGGATCGAGAATATTAAATTTATTAATGCCGATGCTATAGATGCAATTCAGTCTTTGAATTTTAGCGAGCCGGTATTTTTTACTACTTCTATGGTTTTTACTCATATTAAAGACTATTATATTATCGAATGTTTAAAATTGATTAACAACGCTCCTTTAGACTCTGTATTATTTTTTAATGAACCGTATGATAAGAATATTCAACACAAACTGTGGTATATTCGTAGAAAAAAATGGTGGGCAGAAAACCTTTCAAATTGGGATTTGAGTTTTTGTGAACGTGCTGGCAATGGTTATAAGTATGGAATATCCGGGATTTGCATTGGTAAGGAAAATGTAATTAATAATTATAAAACCAATATTTTAGGAGATATATTATGGTGGATAGACGGTTTTTCCCATTTCCTTCTTTATTTACCCGGGAGGAAAATAAGGTCACTTGGCGAAAAATTATTAAAGATAATAGGTTTACACCGAGAAATTAAAAAATGAGAAATTTGCTTACATTAGAGCCAATGGAAAAAAAGTATTCAAAAGGGAAAGAAAAACTTTTAAAAGATATTGAATAATTATGAATTTTATTATAAGAAAAATTTCTTTATCATTGCCACGGTTTATAAAAAGACCCCTTTTAAGGTTTTATGAAAATTATTACGCCTTTAGGGCTGCCAAGTCAATCGGTTTGCAAATTAATAAAAAGGTTAATCGGCCGAAAAATAACAAACCGCGTGTTCTGTTTTATGATATAGGTGCCATGGGACATGGGGGGACCAGTAAACATTTGCAAATATTGGCTAAATATTTGAATAAAGAAAAATATGATATATATTTTATGTATTCGTCAAAAATGCCCTCAGGAAAATATGTGCTGATTTGCGGCAAGAGCAATCCTATTGGTCGTTTGTTTTATTTCAATCAAACTCCTGTTCATTTGATTGACTTTGATTATGATTCTGTTGACAATAAACATCCTTTTATAATAAGAGGAATGGAGCCGAGCATATTTGATGTCATCAAAGAAAACAATATTGATTTATTGATTACCACCGGTGCCGGATATGCTTATTTCCCTTTTAATTTAGTCAGGAATATCCCGATTATAATGCTGAATGTTTTTGGTTCTTACTTTCTCCAGAAAAATATTCTTTACAATATTTGTTATACCCAAGAACTTGTCAATAAAACCAGAGAGATCAGTGACATAGAAAAAATTAGAATCATGCCTGTTCCTTGCGAGAGGCCAACTCCAAAATCCAAAGAAGGCGGAAGATTCTTGAGAAAAAGATTGGGCATCGGTGAATCTGATGTGGTTTTTGGCCGTATTGGTAGAGATGTTGATTGTATCTTTGATCCAATCGGCATTAAAGCTTTCCAAAAAATAGTTAAGGAATATCCGAGTGCACATTATTTAATAATGTCCCCACCACCGATTTTAAGAAAAATTGTTGAGAAGGAGAAAATACCCAATGTTCATTTTTTACCACCTACCGGCAAAGAAGAAGAAGTTTGGGCCTTTCATCAAGCTAACGATGTTTTGGCACATTTTAGGCGCGACGGTGAAACTTTCGGTTTAAACATCGCCGAAGCGATGATATGCGGGAAACCGATAATTTCGCATCGCTCTTTTATGTGGAATGGCCATCTGGAATATTTGGATAAGAGTTTCAGCAGGGTGGCAGAAATTGATAATGTTGAACAATACGCCGGCTATATGAGAGATTTTATTGAATTTAAAAAGAGCGGTAAGATTAGAGAAATGGGAGAGGCAGCCAAAGAAAAAGCGGAAAAATTATTTTTAATTGATAATTTAATCAACCACTTTGAAAAATGGGTTGATAAAGCGTTAAAATAACTATTTTTAAAAATTATGGAAAAAGAAAAAAATTTTTGGTTTGGTAAAAGAGTATTAATTACGGGAGGCGATGGCTTTGTTGCCTCGCATTTAATAAAATCTCTAATGAACAATGGCGCTGTGGTTGTTGCTACTGTTCTTTATAAAAAACCTATAAGCACATTGGAAATGATTCATAGCAAGAAAGAAAAAAATAATCTTATGTTTCCAGAGATTGAGGAATGCGATACTTTAAATTTTGATGAGTTGAGAAGATTGTGTGATAGACATCAGATAGATACAATTTTTCATTTATCTGCCTCATCCATTGTAAGTGATGCTGCCAATTCGCCTTTTTCTACAATTAAAAATAATGTGATGGGTACGGTTAATGTTTTAGAAATCGCTCGAATTAACAAAATACCAAGAGTTTTAATTGCTTCGTCAGACAAATCCTATGGAGACCATGCAACGGACAAATTAGAAGATATACCATATAAAGAAAACTATGCCCTGAGAGGGTTAGATGTATATAGCGCATCTAAAACCTGTACGGATGTCCTTTCTCAAACATATTCGTATCAATTTAAGGTTCCTATTATTGTGGCAAGATCTTGCAATATATTTGGTCCAGGTGATTTTAATTTTTCTCGTCTTATGCCTAAAACAATTATGTGCCTACTAGACAAAAGGCCCCCAGTAATACATCAAGGGAATGAGAATGTCTTGAGAGAATATATTTACATAGATGATGTAGTAAGAGCCTATATGTTTTTAATGGAAAAAGTAAAAGATTATTATGGTGATGATAATTGCAATATGCCAAGGACTGGTAAGGATACATACGGTTGGGCAGCATTTAATGTTGGAAGTTATACTAAGGATGATGTCAGTAATTTGTCTAATTGTGAAAAAATAAAAAGCGTAAAAGACATAATTGATTTATTAAGGTCAAAAATATCTAATGTTTCTCCTATTATCAAGGAAAAACCAGCTAATTTTATTGAGATTCCTGATCAATATCTTGACTTTTCAAAGATAAAAAAGCTTGGATTTACTCCTCAGGTTAGTTTTGAAGATGGATTAGATATTTCTATTGATTGGTATAAAGATAATTATGATTATTTAAAAAAGATTGCCTATAGATATATGAATCATTAGGAAACATTTTTTATTACACTAAATTTAAAAAAATGAAGAAGAATAAAAAAAAGAAAATTGTTTATACCTATGTATGTGGTGATATTTTACATATTGGCCATTTAAGGTATTTAAAAGCAGCTAAAAAGCAGGGTAATTATTTAATAGTAGGAGTTCTTACGGATAAGGCGGTAAAGGAAAAAAAACCGATATCTGTAATTCCATTTAGAGAAAGATTGGAAACAATTGAGGCTATAAAATATATTAATGAAGTTGTCCCTCAAAACACATATTCTCCTTTTGACAATGTTAAAGATATTAAGCCAGATGTTCTTGTAGAGAGTAATAGTCATTTAGAACAACCTGCAAATAATTATGTTAAATCTTATGGAGGCAAGATAGTAATTGTTCCTTATTATAAATTACAGAGTTCGACTAAAATTAAGAATAAAATAAAAAGGATATGGAAGTTATAGAAGACTTCAAAAATAATTTAACTTTTTGGAATATTTGGTCTTCTTATGCCATTTATTATTTCGGAAAAGTTAATTTAAGTATTGTAATCCCAGCATTATTAATAACTTATAAAAATTTAAGTTTATATAATGTTGGATTAATTTCCAGTGGATTTTTCTTTGCATATGCTATTGGTCAATTTTTGCATGGTCAGATATCAGAAAGGTTTAATCCATTTGTTTATATATCTTTAGGATTAATTAGTTCTGCAATAGTGAACTTATTATTAGGATTTACAGCTGGATTTTTCTGGCTCCTATTTGTATTAGAAACATTTGATGGATTTTTTCAGTCAATGGGTTGGTCTTCTTGTGTGAGAGCTAATTCTTTGATACAAAGACCAGAGAAGCTAGAACAGTCATCTGTAATTTTAGGTATTTCTTATCAAGTTGGTAATTCTGTAGCATGGTTAGTTTCTGCATTTGCTGTAGGTGCGTGGGGTTGGCAGGCAGGATTTTTTGTAGCTGCAGGGATGCTCTTTATAAGAGGGATTACATTGTTGTTGACAAAACCAAAATTGAAAATGGAATCTAGACTAGAACCAAAAGAACAAATAAAAAGAACATTGTCTAAACCGATTGTTTTGAGTGGATTATCTCTTTGTCTATTAAATATGGTGAGATTTGGGGTCATTACATGGATTCCATTGTATCTTTTTACCTCTAGCAACTTAGCAGTTGAACAGATGGGCAATATAGGACTAAAAGTTTGTTTAATCCCAATTCTAGGAGTGGTTGGAACTCTTTTTTTCTATAAAGATGGCAAATTAGACAGAGATGTGAAGGCAATAATATTTTTAATTGGTTTAGCGATAAGTTTTGTAATATTCCCATTTGTAAGTGGCTTATTATCATTATTAGTTTTACTTATAGGAAGTTTTTTCTTATATGGACCACATGTTTTTTTAGTTACTACTATACCTAGCAGAATGGCAGGTAAAAAAGTAGTTGCTGCTTCAACAGGATTTATTGATGGAATGGGTTATATTGGAACTGTTTTGATTGGCATTATAGTGCCTTTTTTAATCACTACTTTTAATGGATGGACATCTGTTTTTATTTTTTGGGCGATCCTTGCCGTTATAGTTGCAATTTCTATATTCTTTACATATTCAAAATTGGATGTCCAAATTCGAAAAGAACAATAAGTAAAGATTAAGAATATGAAACAAAATCGGTAAAAATTATGATAAAATCTGAGAATATAAAAGATAAAACAAAAGATGAGATAATGATAGAAAACTTAAGGGATATCAAAGAGATTTTTGATAAACATAATATTAAATTTTGGCTTGATTGGGGAACATTATTAGGGGCAATACGCGATGGAAAAATAATGGAATATGATGATGATATAGATATAGGAATGATGAAAGATGACTTTAAAAAAATTTATTCAATTCTTCCTGAGATAAATAAAAAAGGATTTTTTATAGATACCTCATTAATTTTTATTCCGAAATTTTGTTTTTTAAGATGGGATTACGGAATAGATATCTGGCCTTATTCCAAGTTAGGTAAAAATACTTTTTCGACACATGGATCTGCACCTTTAAAAAGCCGGATAGCCCGTGTTTTACGTTTTATTTATAATCTGTTTATGCACCAAAAAACAAATACCAATCTTGTAATCTCTTCTAACAAGTTTGAATTAATTATTGCTTTTTTTATTAAATGTGTTTTTTCTATATTTCCTTATAAACTGAAAAAATCTTTTGCTGAAATGTCACAAAAAATATTGATGAAAAATTATATTAGACTTGTAAAAGTAATTGTTCCAAAGTATTATTTTGAAAGATTCAGAAATTTTGAGTTTTATAATATTACATTTAACGTTCCTTTTAATGCTGATGGATATTTAAAATACAAGTATGGAGAAGACTGGAAAACACCGAGGCGAAAGTGGGATTGGGTAAAAGAGGATAAATCAGTTAGACATTAACAAAAATGCAAATAACTATTTTAACTAAACCGCCGAAAAGTTTTTCTAACTTGTTTAGTTTTTATTTAATTAATTGGATAAAAAATTTAGCAAAAAAAATCTTGGGGCTTCCAGGATATGGACCTCAGGCAGTTTTAAGAAGTTTGATTCATGGTTTTGATATTTTAGGTGTTGATTACCAATTGAATCCGAAAAGCAAAAATATTTCAGATATCATTTGTGTTATTAGTAGGGTTGATAGTTTAAAGTGGGCGATTAAAGCAAAAAAACAAGGCAAGATTAAAAAAATAATTGCCGGGCCCAATATTGTAATAACCCCTGAAGACGCCGGAGGTATTTTATTAGATGAAAAAATTGACTTAGTTATTGTTCCTTCACGGCGGGTAAAGGATTTCTATTCTTCTTTTCGGAAAGGATTTGGTAAAAGAATAAGAGTTTGGCCAGCCGGAGTTGAAATTTGTCCTCAACCGAAAGAAAAAAGAGAAGGATGCCTGATTTATAAAAAAAATATTGATGAAAATCTTTTTGATTTTATTCTCAAATATCTAAAATCTCAAAATATTGATTACAAAATAATAAAATATGGAAGATATAAAAAAGAAAAATATTTTGAAATACTCAACAAGATAAAATTTATGATTTATCTTTCAAAATCAGAAAGCCAGGGATTGGCTTTACAGGAGGCCTGGATAAGGAATACTCCAAGTTTAGTTTGGGACAGAGGGTATTGGCAGTATCAAAATTATAAATTAGAAGATGACAAAATTAACATTCCTTATTTAACTGAAGAATGTGGGATATCTTTTAAAAATAAAGATGATTTTAGAAATAAATTCAATATTTTTATTAAAAATCTTTCCGATTTTAAACCAAGAGAATATTCTTTAGAAAATTTTACTGACGAGATAGCAGCTAAAAACTACTTAAAAATAATAGATAATTATTTATAATACAAAATGAAAAAACAGGAGATTATAAATAGAATCATTAAATTAAGACCATTTTATTACTTAAGCATGAGAAAAGGAAGATTTTTATATTCTCCTATAAAAACAATTATTTTTTATTTTTTAGTTTTTTTTAATAAATATTCTCCAATAAAGATTAAGATTAGAGCAAAAACAATTTTTGGAGATGATATTTTTGGTTACTCTTCAGCTGGCATAGGGACAATTTATTATTTGGGATTCCAAGATCCAAAATTAACACTTTTTTTTATTAAGAACTTAAATCTTGGAGATACCTTTATAGACATAGGAAGCAATCTTGGTTATTATTCTCTTCTTGCCAAAAGTTCGGTTGGTCTGAGAGGTAAAATTTATAGTTTTGAACCAACTCCAAGAACTTTTAAAATTTTAAAAGAGAATACAATAAATTTTAAAAATATTAAGATAAATCAATTAGCCCTACTAGACAAAGAAGGATTAGTCTTTTTTACAGATTACGGTTTACAATATTCGGTTTTTAACACTTTAAACAAAAGAATTGAAAAAGATTTTTTTGATGGAAGAAAAACTAAAACCATCAAAATAAAAACGATTATATTAGATGAATATTGTAAAAAGAATAATATTAAGCCAGATTTTATTAAAATAGATGCTGAGGGAGCAGAACATCTTATTTTACAGGGTATGTCTTATGTTCTTAAATCATTGAAACCAATCATTGGTTTAGAGATGGGTGGTGGTGAGGAGTGGAAAAAAAAATGTCAGAAATCAGCCAAGATATTATTAAAAAATAATTATTTACCTTTTGAAATAACATTTGAGGGCAATTTAGATAGAACCATTATTAAAGAAAAATATGAACATGAAAATTTAATTTTTGTCCCTAAGGAAAAAATCAAGTTATACCATAAATTATTTGTTTAAAATGAAAATACTTTATATCGCAATGAAATATGATTATGGAAAGCGAAATTTAGGTTATAGTCCTCAACATTGTAGTTTTTATGATTCTTTGGTGAGAATGGGGGGAGGAAACCCCGAAGGACAAGCCTACGGGGCAAGGCATCAGATTGTCTATTTTCCTTTTGATGAGATATTAGAGAAGGTCGGAAAAAGAGAAATGAACAAGCAGTTGTTACAAACTGTCCGAGAAGAAAAACCAGATTTGTGTTTTTTTTCTCTTTTTGGAGATGAAATCAAAAAAGAGATAATTAAGAAAATTACCAAAGAAAACAACTCTTTGACTTTTAATTGGTTTACTGATGATCATTTCAGGTTTTATAATTTTTCCAGATATTATGCCCCTTGTTTTCATTGGGTTTCAACCACTGATTCTCAAACAATGGAAAAATATTACAAAATTGGATACAGAAATGTTATCAAAACCCAATGGGCCTGCAATCACTTTTCGTACAAACCGTTTGATTTACCAAAGATTTATGATATAACTTTTGTCGGTCAGCCCCATGGAAATCGGAGAGAAGTAATTGAGAAAATAAGAAAAGCCGGTATTAATATAAAATGTTGGGGGAAAGGATGGCCAGATGGAAGAGTTTCTCAAAATGAGATGCTCAGAATATTTTCTCAAAGCAAAATTAACCTTAATTTAACAAAAAGTTCTGGGAATATTAATTTTAGAACATTGGCCTCTATATTTCTGAAGAGAGAATTAGACAGTTCCTTAAAACCTATAAGCCCAAAATATTGGTTTGGTAATTTTCAATCAATCTTAGCCAAAAAGAGAGAACAAATTAAAGGCAGGAATTTTGAAATTCCTGGCTGTGGAGGATTTTTATTAACTAGTGATGCTGATAATTTGGGTGATTATTATGAAGACGGCAAAGAAATTGTTATTTATAAGGATATCAATGATATGATTGATAAAATAAAGTATTATTTAGAGCATAATA